>Ga0209450_10000003_pt1 | contig 286269 bp, 249 predicted proteins | sample FrelakmetLWP11LW_FD_187149 | JGI IMG/M metagenome (GOLD analysis project Ga0209450, IMG submission 187149) | Freshwater lake sediment microbial communities from the University of Notre Dame, USA, for methane emissions studies - LWP11 LW (SPAdes)... | ecosystem: Environmental > Aquatic >... | reverse complement strand
GACCCCGTTTGAGGGCCTCAAGCTGCTCGCGTTGCTCGCAATCCAAGGTGACGGGGTTCGCTCTTCTCATACAACCTTATACGCTCGAACCCGGCATTTGTTGCGTTATATCTGGCGGGGACCACTAGCGCTTGGCACCCGAGGCGCCCATCGCATAGAGATCGAGCAGCTTGCCCATCATGCGCAGCGCATCGTCGGGACGTTTACCAGCCTTCTTCTGGAAAAGCCGGGCCGTGGGTGCTTCGACCTCCACCGTTACACGCACCTTGGTCAGCGCTCGGCGCAAGACCTCGGGGGGCGGCAGGAAATCCGGGATCACCACGGCTTCCATTGGCTCATCCGAATATTTGATTCTCTTTTTCATAAATCTTGCGTCCTTTTCGCCAGTATCCGGCGCCGATAATCCGAATCCGCTCGCCCCGTATAGTATAGCGAACCGTCATCACCCCTTGCCCGACTTTTCCAATGCAAAAGAATCGCGGCTCCTGGCGGCTGTGAGCGGCGTCATGCGCCGTCACGCGGCGCGGGTCGTAAAAGGCCTGCCGGGCCTGCTCAAACGGGATCCCATGCCGTAGCTCGTTGTCACGGCTCTTTTGTTCATCCCACTCAAACGAAAACTGGGCCATGGCCGATCCACCTTCAACTCAAACCCCTGAGTGTGTGGGCGTGTGCCTAATCGCCGGCGATCTGTCGCTGGCGGCGCTGTTCCTTGCGGCGCTGGGTGTCGCCGAGGATGCGCTTGCGGAGTCGCACGCTGAGGGGGGTGACTTCCACCAGTTCATCTTCCTCGATGTATTCCAGGGCCTGCTCCACCGTCATCTTGCGCGCGGGCTTGAGCAGGATGTTCTCGTCCTTGGCGGTGGTGCGGATGTTGGTCAGTTTCTTGGCTTTGCAGGGGTTGGCCGGCATGTCGTCCGGCCGGCAGTTTTCGCCGACGATCTGGCCTTCGTAGACCTCAACGCCGGGCTCGACAAACATGGTGCCGCGCTCCTGGAGGTTATCCAGGGCATAGGCATTGGCCCGGCCGGTTTCGACGCTGACCATCACGCCATTGGTGCGCTGCGGCACGGCGCCGCGCAGGGGACCATATTCATAGAAGTTGTGGTGCATGACGGCTTCGCCGGCCGTCGCGGTCATCAGCCGCGTGCGCAGGCCGATCAGGCCTCGGGCGGGGATGGTGAATTCCAGGTGGAGGTGGCCGCCGCGCTTGTCCATGCGCACGACCTCGCCGCGTCGGTTGCCCACCAGCTCCATGACGGCGCCCTGCTTGTCCTCGGGCACGTCGATGACCAGGTACTCGATGGGCTCCAGCGTCTGTCCGTCGGGGCCCTTGCGGGTGATGACGTGGGGCTTGCTGATGGACATCTCAAAGCCTTCGCGGCGCATGTTCTCGATGAGAATGCCCAGGTGCAGCAGGCCCCGGCCGCAGACGGTAAAGGCTCCCTTATCGGCCGATTCCTCGACGCGCAAAGCCACATTGCTTTCCAGTTCCTTGGCCAGGCGTTCGCGGAGGTTGCGCGTGGTGACGTACTTGCCGTCCTGGCCGGCAAAGGGCGAATCGTTGACGCTGAACATCATGGTCAGCGTGGGCGGCTCGATCTCCTGGGCCTCCAGGGGCTGGGGGTCCAGGGCATCGCAGATGGTGTCGCCGATGTCGACCGTTTCCAGGCCCACCAGGGCCACGATGTCGCCGGCGCTGGCTTCGTCGACCGTGCGGCGGCCCAGGCCATCGAACACCTGCACCTGCAGCACGCGGCTGGCGACCTGAGTGCCATCGCGGCGGCAGACCTTGACGGCCTGCGCGGACTTGATGCGGCCGTTGTAAATCCGGCCGACGCCGATGCGGCCGACATAGTCGTTGTAGGTGATACTGGTGATGCGCAACTGCAGCGACTTGTCGGGGTCGCCGTGGGGCGGCGGCACGTGGCGCAAAAGCGCCTCGAAGACGGGGGCGATGTCGGTGCCGGGCTCTTCCAGCTTCCACGACGCCACGCCGGCGCGGCCGCTGGCGTAGAGGACGGGGAAGTCCAGGGTTTCGTCGTCGGCGCCCAGGTCCACGAAAAGGTCGAAGACTTCATCCAGCACCGCGTGGGCGCGGGCGTCGGAGCGGTCGATCTTGTTGATGATGACGATGGGCCGCAGCTCGTTCTGGAAGGCTTTTTTCAGCACGAAGCGCGTCTGGGGCATGGGACCTTCGGCGGCGTCGACCAGCAGGAAGCAGCCATCGGCCATGGACAGGACGCGCTCGACTTCGCCGCCAAAGTCGGCGTGGCCGGGGGTGTCGATCAGGTTGATCTTGGTCGTCTGGCCGTCGGGGTCGGTGTAGGCGATGGCGCAGTTCTTGGCCAGGATGGTGATGCCGCGCTCGCGTTCCAGGGGGTTGGAATCGAGGATACATTCCTGCTGAAGCTGGCTGTCGCGGAAGTTGCCGCTTTTGCGCAGCAGGGCGTCGACCAGCGTCGTTTTCCCGTGGTCGACGTGGGCAATGATGGCCACGTTGCGAATGTCGTTTCGAATACTGTTCATTTAGATATTACGCCTGCGCCAGCCCCAAGGGGGCGGTAAGATACAGCGGGGCGCCCCAAGACACAACACAGGGTCAAGAATCGCCGCGGGAAAATGAGGGGCCCTATAGTTGGGTGAGCGGCCAAGCCGGCCGCCGAACTCGACTTTAAGGAGTGTCCATCATGGCAGATGCAAAGATCATCGCGGTGGTTGGCGCCACCGGCTCGCAGGGCGGCGGATTGCTGCAGGCGATCCAGCAGCATCCGGGCAGCGGCTTCGTGGCCCGGGCTTTGACCAGGAACCCAGACTCCGACAAGGGTCGCGCGCTGGCGGAAAGTAGTGCGCAGGTCGTTGCTTGTAATGTGGATGACGAAAACAGCCTGCGGAAGGCTTTTGCAGGGGCCTATGGCGCCTACTGCGTGACCTTCTTCTGGGACCATTTCTCAGCGGAGAAGGAGCTGGCCCAGGCTACCGCCATGGCCCGGGCGGCCAAACAGGCGGGACTGAAGCATGTGATCTGGTCGACGCTGGAGGACACGCGGCAGTGGGTGCCGCTGCACGACAACCGCATGCCCACGCTCATGCGCAAGTACAAGGTCCCCCATTTCGACGCCAAGGGGCAGGCCAACCGCTTCTTTGTCGAGGCGGGCGTGCCGACGACGTTTCTGCTGACTTCGTTCTACTGGGACAACTTCATTCATTTTGGCATGGGGCCCAAGCGCGGTCCCGATGGCACGCTGGCCATCACCCTGCCCATGGGCGACAAAAAGCTGCCGGGCATCGCCGCCGGGGACATCGGCAAATGCGCCCTGGGGATCTTTGGGCGCGGCCAGGAACTGGTCGGCAAGACGGTGGGCATCGCCGGGGAACACCTCAGCGGCATGCAGATGGCGGCCGCCCTGACGCGAGCGCTGGGCCGGCCGGTGCGCTATAACGACGTTCCGCCGGAGGTGTATCGCAGTTTGGGTTTCCCCGGGGCCGAGGACCTGGGCAACATGTTCCAGTTCAAGCGCGATTTCAACGAGGATTTCTGCCGGGCGCGGGATGTGAACTTCAGCCGCCAGTTGAATCCCGAGCTGCTGAGCTTCGATGCATGGCTGGCCAGGAACAAGGACCGGATTCCCCTGGGATAGTCGCGGTGCTGGTCGGGAACCGGAGCGGTCCTTCTCGACGGGCGCGCTCACCGGTATCATCTGACCTATGGCCCTGGACCTGATCGAGAGCGTCGGCCGAAGGACCACCGGCGTGGTTGTCACGTTCGGGGACTTTTGGCGCTTCGTGGGGCGGACGGTTTTAATCCTCTTTGCGCCGCTGCGGATGCGGCACGTGCGGGCGGTGTTGCCGCAGATGTACGAGGTGGGGGTGCGCTCGGTGCCGGTGGTGGCGGTCACCGGGGCCTTCATCGGCATGGTGCTGGCGGTCGAGAGTTTCACTCAATTCAAGGCCATCGGCCAGGAAAGCCGGCTGGGCAGTATCATTAACCTGTCGGTGGTCAAGCAGATCGGCCCGGTGCTGGCGGCGGTGATGCTGGCCGGTCGCATCGGCGGGGCGTTGACGGCCGAGCTGGGCACCATGAATGTCACCGAGCAGCTCGATGCCCTGCGGGTGATGGGCTCGGACCCGATCCGCGTGCTGGTCGTGCCGCGGCTGGTGGCGTGCGTGCTCCTGACGCCGGTGCTGACCATCTACAGCGATTTTCTGGGCGTCACGGGCGGCTGGTTCATTTCCGTGCAGACGCTGGGTATTCCCGATGAAGCCTACTGGCTGGCCTCAGCGCGCTCCGTGGATATCTGGGAGATCAACGAAGGCCTGGTCAAGAGCTTCTTCTTTGGCGGGGCCATCGCTCTGATTTCGTGTTACAAGGGTTTCACCTGCGGGGCCGGGGCCAGCGGCGTGGGCCGGGCCTGCACGGAGAGTTTTGTGGCCAGCTTCATCGCCATCATTATTCTTAACTTCTTCTTCGCCCAGGTGGCCAAGGACTGGTACTTGACCATCTACGGCGTGCAGAGCATCTTCGCCCAGTAAGACGACCCCAAGATGCCGCAGCCCCTGATCGAGTTTCGCTGCGTACGCAAGCGCTTCGGGCGTCTGGTGGTGCTGGACGGCGTGGACCTGCGGGTCCTGCCCGGCCAGAGCCTGGTCATCATCGGGGCCAGCGGCAGCGGCAAGAGCGTGATGCTCAAGCACATCGTGGGATTGCTGCGGCCGGACGCCGGGGAGGTCTATTTCGACGGGCAGCGCATTGATACCCAGCCCGAGCGCCGGCTCCTGGTGCTCCGTCAGCGGTTTGGCTTTCTTTTCCAGATGGGGGCGCTGTTCGACTCGCTGACCGTGGGCGAAAACGTGGGGTTTCCGATCTCGGAACACACAACCAAGACCCCCGAGCAGGTGCGGCAGGTGGTGGCGCACAAGCTGCGCATGGTGGGCTTGGCCGGCATGGAAGCCAAGATGCCGGCCGAGTTGTCTGGCGGGCAGCGCAAGCGCGTGGCTCTGGCGCGGGCCATTGCGCTGGACCCGGAAGTGGTGCTTTACGACGAGCCCACCACCGGGCTGGACCCGGTCCGGGCCGACGTCATCAACGAGCTGATCGTCAAGCTCAAACGGGAACTGAACATCTGCAGCATCGTGGTGACCCATGATATGAACAGCGCCTTGCGCATCGCTGACCGCATTGCCATGCTGCACGAGGGGAGAATTATTTTTGACGGCACGCCCGCCGAGATTCAGAGCACGACCAACCCGGTAGTGCGCCATTTTGTGACCGGCGAGGCCGACGCCAGTGAGTTGGCCGCCTTGGGGGTCGAAAAGAGGAACGCCGCGGGCGGGGCGATGCCGCAGAGGTGGAATCTGAACGCGGAAGGCCGGCCATGAAGATCTATACCCGACGCGGCGACGGCGGCTCGACCCGTATGTTGGGGGGCAAGTCGGTCTTGAAGTCCGACCCGCGCATCGTCTGCTGCGGCGCCGTGGACGAGCTGAACGCGACGTTGGGCTGGTCGGCGGTGGGGGGCGATGCTCCGCTGCAGTCGGACCTGCGCGCCATCCAGGATGATCTGTTTCTGGTGGGGGCGCATCTGAGCATAGAGAACAGCGAGGCCGCTGAGGCCGTGCTGCCGATGCTCAACAGCGCCATCATCCAGCGCCTGGAGCAGCAGATCGATCAGGCCGAGCAGGCCCTGGCGCCGCTGCACCAATTCATCCTGCCGGGAGGCAGCGAAACCGCCGCGCGGCTGCACGTGGCCCGTACGGTCTGCCGGCGGGCGGAGCGGGCGGCCGTGGAACTGTCGGCGACGGCTCCGGTGCCGCCGGTCGTCCTGGCGTATCTGAACCGCCTGGGCGACTGGCTGTTTGTCTATGCTCGCCGGGCCAATCAACTGCTGGGCGTGGCCGACGTTCCATGGACCAAGCCCCCGTCGTAAAATGCTGGTGTCATGGCACAGCCCACCCCTGAAATATCGCCGCGCGCGGGAACGATCCTGATCGTGCTGATCGCCCTGGCGGCCGTGGGGCTGTTTATTCTGCTGAACCTGGTGAATCGCGCCCCCGACCCCATGTATCCGCGCACGCCGCGTCCGGGGAACGTGCCGATCCAGCAGCAGTACAACACCGACTCGCTGGGCCGGCAGAAAATGGCGCCGGCACGTCAGCCTTCGGTACGGGCCAACGTGCCGGCGGTCACTTCGGCGCCTGCGGAAGCGACTACGCTTCCGACGACGGCGCCTTCGGAATAGCACTGGTTAGGGCAGGTTAAAACCGATGCCCACCGTGTAAACGAACTGGCCATCGTCGAAATCCGCATCTTCGGCGTCACGGAAGAAGATCTGATACTCGGCCATGGCGAAGATGAAGGTCCGTCCGGCCTCGGTCACGTAGTACTTGATTCCGGCCTCGGGCGCTGCGGCCCAGGTGTCGTTGACGCTGTCGCCGTAGATGTAGCCGATGTTGGCACCGATGAACGGCTGGAAGCGGCCCAGGTCGAACTGGAAATCCGCGGCCAGGCGCGTCGATCCGTTCCAGGCCGTGCCGTCGTTGAAGTCGGCATAGGACACCGACTGGCGCAGCGAGATTTCAAAGTTCTTGGTGATGAAATAGCCCACGCTGCCGTTGATGTTGAATGAGCCGGCGTCGAAGTCCTTGTTGTTGATGCCGCCGCCGCCCAGAGTGATTTCCACGTCCTCGGCCTTGGGCTGGGCCAGCGCGACCGCTGGGATAAAGGCCAGGGCCAACATCGCCGCAAGTGCGTTTCTCATAGTGCATCTCCTTCGGATAAACATCCCACGAGGGGAACGGTTTCTTTGGCGCCGCTACGGACCGTCCGCACAGCGCGCGATTCGTCCACGCAGACGAACCGGGACATTGTTGCGCAAATAACGCCTCGGGGGGAATGGCAATTTCTGGGCCGCGCGGCAGGCGGCCTCAGCGGCAGATGTGTTTTACAGCGTTTTGAAAGATGGCCAGGCCCTGCCCAGCGGGCGGGCTGGACCTTTGGGTCCAGGCGGGATGCTGCGTGGGATCGATGAAACGCTCGGGGTGAGGCATCAGGCCCAGCACCAGGCCGGTGGAATCGCAGACTCCGGCGATGTCGTCAACGCTGCCGTTGGGATTGGATGGAAACTGGCCCTGGGCGGGCGAGCCGTCGGCCAGCGAATAGACCAGGGCGACCTGACGGTTGTCCCACAGCGCCTGCCGCACAGTTGGGTCGGTCGGCACAAACTTGCCCTCGCCGTGGGCGACCGGCAGTTCCAACCGGTCTATGCCCGCGGTCCAGATGCATTTACTGCCGCGGCCGCTGAGATGAACCCAGCGGTCGACAAACCGGCCGCAATCGTTGTTGCCCAGGGTGGCGGTTTGTCCGGCGCGACCGGCCAAATTTCCCGGCAGCAGGTCGGTTTTGACCAGCACCTGGAAGCCGTTGCAGATCCCAATGATGGGCTTGCCCGCTTCGATAAACCGCACAAAATGCTCGGCCAAGTGGTGGTGAATCTGGTTGGCCAGGATGCGGCCGGCGGCGATGTCATCGCCATAGCTGAAGCCGCCCGGCACGGCCATGATCTGGAAACGCTGCAGCAGGTCAGGTTCGGCCAGCAGGCGGTTGATGTGGACGGACTGGGCGACGGCGCCGGCCTGTTCGAAGGCGTAGGCGGTTTCCTGGTCGCAGTTCACGCCCGCTGCGCGGAGGATCAGCGTCTTGGGCTTCATGCGTGGGCATCTTAGCGGGCATCGGCCGCCAGTGCTATTCTCGACGGGCGGGGGTTCTTGCCGCACAATGGGACCATGGCCCAGAGCATCAAGCGTATTGGCGTGCTGACCGGCGGGGGCGATTGCCCGGGACTCAACGCGGTGATCCGCGCGGTCACCAAGTCGGCGATTCATCAACATCACCTGGAGGTCGTGGGTGTCGAGGATGGTTTTCTGGGCCTGATCCAGAACCGTATGCGCCCGCTGGCCTGGAGCGATGTGTCCAACATCCTGACGCTGGGGGGCACGATCCTGGGCACCAGCAACCAGGCCAACCCGCAGCGCTACCCGGTGAACACCGCCGGCGGCGTTGAGTATCGCGACGTGACAGACCGGGTGATCGAGCACGTGGCGGCCAACCACCTGGACGCCCTGGTGTGCATCGGCGGCGACGGCACCATGACCGGGGCGGCCAACCTGGTGCGCCGCGGCATCCGCTGCATCGGTGTGCCCAAGACCATCGATAACGACCTGGAAGGCTGCGACCAGACTTTTGGCTTTGACACGGCCGTGACCACCGCCGCGGAGTGCCTGGACAAGATTCATTCCACGGCCATGAGCCATCATCGCGTTATGGTGGTGGAGGTCATGGGTCGCAACGCCGGCTGGCTGGCATTGCACTCGGGGGTGGCCAGCGGCTCGGACGTGATTCTCATTCCCGAGATCCCTTACGATCTGCAGAAGATCAACGACGTGCTGAGCTATCGCTCGCGGACGGGCAAGCGCTTTTCCATCATCTGTGTGTCCGAGGGGGCTCGGCCGGTGCATGGGCAGGTGGTGGTGGCCCGTCGCGTGGAAGGCAGCCCCGACCCGATCCGCCTGGGCGGAATCTCGCAGAAACTGGCCAACGACATTGAGAACGCCACGGGTTTGGAAACGCGGGCGACCATTCTCGGCCACGTGCAGCGCGGCGGCAGTCCGACCGCTTTTGACCGGGTGCTGGCGACGCAGTTTGGGCATCATGCGCTGCGGCTTCTCGTGGAGGGGGCGGCCAACCAACTGGTGGTCTGGAAAAACGGCGCGCTGGCCAGCGTTGACATCGAATCAGTGGCGGGCAAGCAGCGCAGGGTGCCGCTGGACCATCCGCTGATCCAGGCAGCGCGAGCGGTGGCAACAGAATTCGGCGACCGCCAGGTCCGCGGGTAACTGTTGAGCGCCGGTCGCGCTATCGCGGTGCCGGCTCCATCAGCCAGGTCTATGGTCCGCAGGGCCGCCGCGAGGGCGTCCTGTTAATCCGAAGCAGGTTCGCCCGCGGCCCGGCGGACCCTACCGGGTCCGTGTCAGGGGTTGGCCCCTTGTGATTGCCGGCCGCGCGTGGGCGTCGGTGGGGTCGCGGCAGTAGTTACAGTCTCGTTACCACGATAAACGCAACCGCGGGTTAAGCTGTGAGTCATAAGTACAGACACTCTTAACCGGAGGTTCTGATGACTCGCTCTTGTGTTTTGACCGTGGTTGTTTGGGCGGCCGGGGCGTTTGCGGCCACGCTGGCGCTGCTGCTGCCGCCGGCGCTGCAGGCCGTGGACCCAACCCCCGGCGGTACCGTGGCGACACCGGCCCTGACCGTCAATGGCGTATCGCTGTCAATCCGGCCGTTGGCGCCGACGACCCGACCCGGGCCGGCGCCGGTGATCGAACTGGTGGCCGCCAACCCCACGGCGGCGCCGGTTGGTCTGACCTATGAGGTGGAACTGCTGGCGACGGCGCCGTCATCGCCGATGTCGCGCGTCATGGTGATGCCGCGCTCGCTCTATCGCACGCCGCCGGCCGAGAATCGGTTGGTCCTGGAGGCTGGCCAGACCAGGACCATCGCGATTGCCTCGGGCGCCACGTTGGCGCGGGGGGAAATCCAGGTCATCGTGAGGTCCGGTGGCAATCAGATCATGGCCGGGCAGTTCAGTGTTTCCGCCCTGGCGGGTGCTGTGGCAGATGGCAAGCCGGCCGTGGCGGTCCAGCAGTCTTTGCAGGCCCAACCATGAACCGCCTGCGCCTTCGCAGCCTGGGTCTGGCGCTGGGCGTGCTGGCCGCGCTGGGGGTTGTGGCGTGGAAGCACACGGCAACCGGCGGCGCGGCGATGCTGAGCGAATACGAAGGCGCCCTGCGCGGCATCGTGATCCACTATGCGCCCGGATCGGACTTCGTCCTGCCGGTTTATCGCCAGTTTCTGCAGCAGTTGCCGGCCGACGTGCGCGTCTACGTTCTGTGCCCCGACGCCGATGCCTACGCGCAAGTGCGCAAGGAACTGGGAGCGCTGTCGTCACGCTTGCAGCCCGTGCTGGTGGGGCACGCCATGACGGCCTGGTCGCGCGATCGCTGGATCGCCCTGCGGGGCCCGCGCTATACGGATGTGATCGGCCCTCGCGGCGAGGCCGGCGCCGCCGTGTGGCCGCAGCGGCAGGGGGATCAGCGCCTGGCCGCCGACCTGGCCGAGTCGCTGGCCGGGCGGGTGCGGGCCCGAACGTCGGGCCTGTATTTTGACGGGGGAGATTTGCTGGCCGGACAGCGGCATGTCTTTGTCGCTCCCGATGTCATCACGCGAAACCTGCAGCGGACCGTCAGCAGCATGGCGGAGTTGGAGCATGCGCTGCAGCGGCTGACGGGCCGCACACCGCTATTTCTGCCGGAGGCCCCGCGCCACCACGCCGCCATGTTCATGATGCAGGTGAGCCACGACACGGTCTTGGTGGGTGATCCATCGCTGGCAAGGTCGCTGGCGGGACAGGGGCTGCCGCCGCTGCCGGGGGGCGCGGATTTCTCGCCGCCCACCCAGGCGAGCTTTGACTCGGTGGCCAGCGTCTGCGCGGCGGCCGGCTATCGCGTGCGCCGTATTCCGGTGGTTCCGACCGCCGACGGCAAATGCTACCTGACCTACGTGAACGTGATCATCGACGGCCGCGGTCCTCGGCCGACGGTCTACCTGCCGATCTATCAAGGCGCCGAAGCGCTCAACGCCGCGGCAGAGCGCATCTGGCAGGAAGCCGGCTACCAGGTGCGGGCCGTGGATTGCACCAGCACCTATCAGCATTTCGGGAATCTGCACTGCCTGGTCAACGTGCTGGAGCGCACCTGAAACCGATCGCGCATTACCCCGCAGGGGATCGCGGCATACAATGCGGCCATGTGCGGCCGGTTCACCCAGATTCGCTTGGAAGATTTTCTGAATGCGCATCCATGGATCGTTCCGCCGGCCGTGATTCCCGGCCCTCGCTATAACCTGGCGCCTAGCCAGAGCGCGGCCGTGGTGTTGAACCTGCCCCAGCCGCGGATGGATTTGCTGAGCTGGGGGCTGGTGCCGTCGTGGGCCCAGGACCCGGCCATCGGCAATCGGATGATCAACGCCCGCGCGGAAACACTGGCGTCCAAGCCGGCGTTTCGCTCGGCCCTGGCCAGTCGGCGCTGCGCGGTGCCCTGCGATGGTTTTTACGAATGGCGCAAGGAGCCTGACGGCCGAAAGACGCCCATTTATCTGCAACTGGCCGGTGCCCAGCCGATGGCGTTGGCGGGTTTGTGGGAGGTGTGGCGGCCGCCGGAGGGAGAGGAAAAACGCACCTTTACCATCATCACCACGGCGCCCAACGAACTGCTGAGCAGCATTCACGATCGCATGCCGGCCATTCTGGACGAGCAGGCGCTAAGCCAATGGTTGCTGCCCGGTGCTCAGCCGACGGGTCCGTTGCTGGGGCTGCTGCGGCCTTTTGATAGCCAGTCCATGACCGCCCAACCCGTGAGCAAGGCCGTCAACAATCCGCGTTTCGATGCGCCGGATTGCGTGGCGCCGCTGGAGGGCCCATGACAGCCGTGCAGGTGGCCATCATCGGCGGGGGACCCATCGGGCTGGAACTGGCCGTAGCCCTGAAGCAGCGGGGCATGAGCTTTCGGCTCTTTGAGGCGGGGCAGATCGGCCACACCATCTCGTGGTTCGCACCGCAGACGCGCTTCTTCAGCTCCAACGAGCGCATCGCCATAGCCGGCGTGCCCCTGCATACGCCTGACCAGTCCAAGGCCACGCGCGAGCAGTATTTGCAGTACCTCCGTCAAGTTGTGCAATTGTATGGTTTGCAACTGAACACCTACGAGCCGGTGGTGGACCTGCAGGGTACGGCCGGCCAGTTCGTGCTGAGCACTCAGCCGCGATTGGGCGAGCTGTGCCAATACCGGGCCCGCAACGTGGTCCTGGCCACCGGCGGCACCGCCCGGCCCCGGATGCTGAATATTCCCGGCGAGGACCTGCCGCACGTGAGCCACTACTTTGAGGAGCCCCACAAGTATTTTGGACGCAAGGTTCTGATCGTCGGAGGCCGCAATTCCGCGATCGAGGCCGCCCTGCGCTGTCAGGCCGTGGGGGCACAGGTGACTCTGAGCTATCGCCGGGCCCAGTTGGACGCCCAGGCGATCAAATACTGGCTGTTGCCGGAGATCAAGTCGCTGATCAAGTCCGGGCGCATCGCGGCGCACTGTTGCAGTCGGCCGGTGGAGATTGATCCCGGCCGGGTGATGCTGGCGCCGGCGGAGGCGGACGGACCGCTGGTGGAGGTGGAGGCGGATTTTGTTTTGCTGCTGGTGGGTTACGAGGCGGACATGAATCTGTGCCGCCTGGCGGGCGTGGAATTGCGCGGGCCGGCCCAGGCGCCGGTGTTTGATCCCCAGACCATGCTGACCAACGTGCCGGGGGTTTATGTGGCCGGGACCCTCACAGCTGGGAGCCAGGAGCACTACCGGGTCTTTATCGAAAACTCGCACATCCACGTAGCGCGCATCGTGGCCCACTTGAAGGGCCAGGCGCCGCCGGCCGAGGTCACGCCCGCGCCGGTGATCGAAATGCCCGAGAGCTGAGTTGGTGGTCATCGGTCCAGAGGGGCGACCGCGAGGTGCGCTGGCAAAAAGAAAAGAGCGACCGTTGGGTCGCTCTTTTGGGGTGCCCTCTGTCCAGTTTCATCATCGTCTGGGCGGGGGGCCGACTTTAGTTCCACAAGATCAACCCCGGCTCAAACGGCGTGGCCATGTCCGGATGACCCGGCAGGACGCGCACGGCAAACCCGTGCCGCCCGCTGGTGTGGCACTCGATGCGGCCGACAAACAGGTGGCGATGCGGCCCCATCTCGCGCACATGGGTCATGGCGATGGGCTGGGGCTTCTCAAAGGCCCCGGAAGCATTAAGGGGTCCGGCGTAGAGCTGGACCGACAGTTCCTGGGGCTTCAGGTCCGGCATGTCAATCATGGCCTCCACCTGCACGTTCTGGCCGACCTTGAAGTGGCCGTTGCCCGAGGCATGGACGGCCACGATGCGCACGCCGCTCCAGCGATGGCGGAGGCGGTCCTTGGCATGGGCCAGTTCGGCGGCGCGCTTCAGGTTATCGGCCTCCAGCAGCAGCCCGCGCTGCAAGGCCGGCAGGTAATACTTCTCCGCATAGTCGCGGACCATGCGATTGGTGTTGAAGAAGGGGACCAGGTGGCGCATGCAGCTCTTCATGCGCGTGATCCAGTGACGCGGCAGATTGCCCATGGCCCGGTCATAGAACAGCGGCACGATCTGCTTCTCCAGGATGTCATAGAGGGCCTGGCACTCGATCTGGTCCTGGAGATTGGAATCGGAATAGGTCTCGCCGCGCCCGATGGCCCAGCCCACGTCGGGGGTGTAGCCCTCGACCCACCAGCCGTCGAGAATCGAGCAGTTGAGCACGCCGTTGGCGGCGGCCTTCATGCCGCTGGTGCCCGAGGCCTCGTAGGGCCTGCGGGGGGTATTGAGCCACACGTCCACACCCTGCACCAGGTAGCGGGCGACGTTGATGTCGTAGTTCTCGATAAAGACGATGCGCCGCCGCACCGACGGATGGCGGGCGAACTGCACGATGGCGCGGATCAGTTCCTTGCCCTCGGTGTCGGCGGGGTGGGCCTTGCCGGCGAAGATGAACTGCACGGGGCGCTTGACGTCCTCCAGCAGACGCCGCAGCCGCTCTGGGTCGCGCAGCAAGAGGGCGCCGCGCTTATAGGTGGCAAAGCGCCGGGCAAAGCCGATGGTCAAGGCCTCGGGATCAAGACATTCATCGGCGGCGGTCAGGTCGTCATAGGACCCGCCACGGCGCACCAACTGGTCGCGCAGCGTCTGGCGCACCCAGGCCACCAGCTTCTCGCGGCAGCGCTCGTGGGCGCGCCACAGTTCCTCGTCGGGCACCTGGGCGATGGATTCCCAGACGCTCTGGTCGGCCGGATCGCGCATCCATTTGCCGGGCAGATAGCGGTCGATGGCATAGGTGATTTCCGGGCTCATCCATGAGCGGACGTGTATGCCGTTGGTCACATGGCCGATGGGCACTTCGTCCACGGGCACGCCCGGCCAGAGGTTGTGCCACATCTTGCGCGAGACTTCGTCGTGCAGCTTGCTGACGGCGTTGACATTGTCGGCCAGGCGGATGGCGCAGACGGCCATCGAGAATCCCTGCTTCTTGTCGGCCACATTTTCGCGGCCCAGGGCCAGAAAGCCCTCTTCATCCAGCTTGAGCGCGGGAATCATGGGCCGGAAATACTTCAGCATCATGTCCGGCGAGAACATGTCGATGCCCGCGGGGACCGGCGTGTGGGTGGTGAAGACGTTGGTGGCCATGACCAGTTGGCGGGCCTCGTCAAAGCTCAGGTTCTGCTTGGCCAGCAGCAGGCGGATGCGCTCCAGGGCCAGGAAGGTGGAGTGGCCCTCGTTCATGTGATAGATGGTGGGCAGGATGTTCAAAGCCTCCAGGGCGCGCATGCCGCCGATGCCCAGGACGATCTCCTGCTTGATGCGCATCTCGGTGCCGCCGCCATAGAGGCGGGCGGTGATCTCGCGATCGGCCGGCGAGTTTTCCTGCAGGTTGGTGTCCAGCAAGTAGACCGGCACGCGGCCTACGTGCAGGCGCCAGACCTTGGCAAAGACCGCATTCTCGGGCAGGTCCACGCGCACGTGGACGGGCGAGCCGTCGGTGTAGCGCATCGGCTCCACCGCCAGGTTGTAGAAATCAATCTCGGGATAGAATTCCTGTTGCCAGCCGTCGGCCGTGAGGTACTGCTGGAAATAGCCGTTGCGATAGAGCAGACCCACACCCATCAGGGGCAGGCCCATTTCGCTGGCGCTTTTGAGGTGGTCGCCGGCCAGGACGCCCAGGCCGCCGGAGTAGATGGGCAAGGACTCGTGGATACCAAACTCGGCCGAGAAGTAAGCAATCTGAAGTTTGCCTTGGCCGTCGCCGGAGAAATCGGGATGGGCCTTCTGAAACCAGCCGGGCTCGTCGATGTGCCGGCGGTAGGCTTCGTGGACGCGTTTCATGTGGGCCAGGTAGCCCTCGTCGTCGGCCGCCACCGCCAGCTTCTTCTGGTCGATGCTGCCCAGGAGTTTCACCGGGTTATGGTGGACCTGTTCCCACAGGTCGCGGTCCAGGCGGCGGAAGAGTTCCGAGGCATCGGGGTGCCAGACCCACCAGAAATTGCCGGCCAGCTCCATCAGCGGAGCCAGGGGAGCCGGCAGGTCGGGAAACACCTGGAAGGTACGAATAGTCGGCGAAGCCGGGTCGTGCATGTTGGTACTCAAAGTTAGCGCCCGCCGCTGCCGGCGCCACTGGGCGTCAGAAGAGGGCGGACGTTATAAACTGCCCCGTTTGTCTATTTCGGCCATTTTGCCTGATCGGTAAAGACAACGCAATTCAAAGACAAAGGTCAGCGTGCCGGCATCGACGCGGCGGTGCATCACTTGGCCGGTTCGTGGCGCTTGGCGTAAAAGTGCGAATCGGCCGCCCGTGGGCCCATGTAATGCAGGCACAGGGGGTACCACAGGCGACAGGCGGTGTAGAACTCGAAGATGCGCTGGCCGTGGCGGATTTGGCGCTCCAGATTATCGTTGACGTGGTCTTCCAATTCCGGGGGTATGAGGCGCTGGCGGTCATAGTCCCACTGGGGATCGACGCGCACCAGCAGGTGGCCCTCGGTCCAGTCGATGGGGTAGCCGTGGATGTAGCCCTCGCCGGTGCCGGGGGTGTAGAGCCAGTAGCACAGGAAGCGGTCCTTCCAGACGGTACTGGTGGCGTTGTCGGCACCGGTGATCAGGCGGGCGTGCGAGGTACGGATGGCCTGGCCGGCCAGCGGCTTGCAGACCCAGACTTTGCGCTGCTGGGTGTCATACAGGCCCACGTGGGGATATTTGCCGTTGAAGCGGCCGGTACACAGGCGCGTGCTGACCTGGGGGCCGGCGGGCAGGGGCGAGCGTCGTCCAAATCCGAGCATGAGCGGTCCGACGCGCGGGTGGTTGTCCATAGCATAGGAACGCGGCGGCAAAAAACAAATCCCGCCGCCGGCCGCGGGCTTGCGTCGGGGGCGGCAAAAACCAGAATTCCCGCGATGGTCGTGGTGGCAATGCCTGGCAGCAAGGTCCGGCGGCGAACACTGTTCGCGGTCCAGGCCCTGCTATCGGTGGGGGCCAATTTCCTGGCCGTCTGCATTTTCTTCTACATGCGTCATCGCTTCGGGTGGGAGGTGTGGCAGAACCTGCTGCTGGCCTGCGGGCAGGGGATCGTCTACGTCGTAGGGGCGCTGATGGCCAACGTGATGGCCGCCCGGCTGGGCCGACGGCGCTCGTTGATGCTCATCTGCCTGGGAACAATGCTCATTGCCCTGCAGGCGATGGTGTCGCGCTCAGCGTGGGGCATGGCGCTGGCGGTGCTGCTGTATACCCTGGTCAGCGCGGCGGCCTGGCCGTTTCTGGAAAGCCTGGTTTCCGCCGATGCCGGCCCGCACGAACTGTCGCGGCGTCTGGGCATTTATAACCTGGTGTGGTCGGGCGCTGGCGCCGGGGTCATGGCCATCAATGGGACGGTGATGGACTACTGGCCGGCGGGACTGTTCCTGATCCCGCTGCTGGCGCACGTGGCCGGATGGTTCCTGACGCTGCTGATGCAGGGCAATCATGCGGGGGCGGCGCCATCGGCGGCGGTGCATCCGCCGGCCGAGCCCAAGCTGTTGGCCAAGCGTACGTTGGCACTGTGGCTGTCGCGCATCGCTTTGCCGGCGACCTACGTGGTGATCTACAGCCTGCTGGCGATGCTGCCGTCGTTGCCGGTGCTCGAGCCACTGGATACGGCATGGCGAACGGCCGTCAGCAGCGTGTGGATGATCGCGCGCGTGGCGACCTTTGCCGTGCTGGGCGCCACGCTCTGGTGGCATACGCGCCCTCTGGTGCTGCTCGGAGCGGCGGTGCTGATGCTGGTGGCGTTTTTGGGCGTGACCCTGCAACCCTCGGGACTGATGGGCGTGCGACTGCATGCGGGGCTGGAGATCGGCTGGATGATTGCCTGGCAGGTGGTGCTGGGCGTGGTGCTGGGGATGATCTACTGCTGCAGCCTGTATTTTGGCATGGTTCTTTCCGAGGGCAGCACCGAACACGGCGGCTATCATGAAGCGCTGATCGGTCTGGGATGTGCCCTGGGGCCGGGGGCCGGGGCGATCGCCCAGTGGATCTGGCCGGGGAATCTGCTGGCCGGCATCCTGGCCGTGGCCGCGGTCATCGCCGCCAGCGTGGGCGCTGCCGGTGTCGCGTGTCTGGCCGCAAGGCGCGGGGGTGGATGAATCATGCCGATCGCGACGGCCGCCAATATCGAGAAGACTTTCGGCCAGCGGGTGCTCTTTGACCGGCTGAACCTGAACATTTACCGCGGCGAGCGCATTGGGCTGATCGGCGACAACGGCTCGGGCAAGACCAGTCTGCTGCGCATGTTGACCGGGGAATTGATCCCGGATGCGGGCACTATTTCGCTGGCGCGGGGCCTCAAGCTGGGCTACCTGGAGCAGGATCCGCACTTTGAACCGCAGCAGACAGTGATCGACGAAGCGGAGCTGGCGTTTGCCCAGTTGCACGAGCTGTCGCACCTGCTGCGCGACCTGGAACACCAGATGGCCGGTTTGGAAGGCGAGGCGCTGGCCAAGCTGCTGCGGCAGTACCAGGACGTGCAACATCGATTTGACCTGGCCGGCGGCTATGCCTGGCGACACCGGCTGGAGGCCACGCTGCAGGGGGTGGGCCTGGATCCGCCTTGCTGGGAGCAGCAGGTACAGACGCTATCGGGCGGCCAGCGCAGCCGCCTGGCCCTGGCCAAGGTGTTGATTGGCGAGCCCGATCTGCTGCTGCTGGATGAGCCCACCAACCACCTGGACCTGTCGGCCATCGAATGGCTGGAGCGCTACCTCCTGAATTTCAGCGGAGCGGTGGTGCTCATCAGCCACGACCGTTTTCTGCTGGATCGGCTGGCCACGCGCATTGCCTGGCTGCGCGATGCGGCGCTGGAGAGTTTTCGCGGCAACTACAGCGACTTCGTAAGCCAGCGGCAGCTCCTGGAGTTGACCCGGCAAAGGCAGTATCAGCGGCAGCAGGCCGACATCCAGAAGCAGGAGGAATACATCCGGCGTTTTTCGGCCGGCCAGCGGGCCCGGCAGGCGCGCGGGCGCAAGACCCGCCTGCAGCGCCTGCTCAGCAGCGACCAACTGGTGCAGCGCGTCGCCGAGGATAAAAAAATTCACCTGGCGCTGGAGACCGACCAGCGGGCCGGGGACCAGGTGCTGCGGGCCAGCGGCCTGGCCAAGAGTTACGACGGCCGGTGCCTGTGGCGGGACCTGGAGCTGCACATCCAGCGTGGGCAGCGGCTGGGCATCCTGGGGCCCAACGGTTCAGGCAAGACGACGCTGCTGGAGGTGCTGCTGGGCCTGCGCCAGGCGGACCAGGGCCAGGTGCGCTGGGGAGCGAACCTGAACATCGGCTACTACGACCAGCGCCTGGATGACCTGGACGAGGACAAAACGGTACTGGAAGAACTGCGGGCCGACCGCGTGATCCAGGAGCAGCAGTTGCGAGATGTGCTGGCGATGATGCTGTTTCGTGGCCAGGATGTGGACAAGCGCGTGGGTTTGCTCTCGGGGGGCGAGCGCTCGCGTTTGCGTTTGGCGCAGTTGCTGCTGGATCGGCCCAACGTGCTGGTGCTGGATGAACCCACCAACCACCTGGACATCGCCTCGCGCGAGGCCCTGGAGGCGGCGCTGGCCGGCTACGGCGGCACGATCCTTTGCGTCAGCCATGACCGCTATTTTCTGGACCGCGTCGTCCGGCGACTGCTGGTGCTGGATCCGCCCGGTGCCCATCAGTTCGACGGCACCTACAGCCAGTGGACGGCCAAGCAGCAGCAGGCGGCCGAGGCATCGGCCCAGGCCCCGGTGGCCATCGCGGCGCCGGCCAAACGCCCTTCCGCGCCGCGCAAGGACAACCCTTACTTGCGCGTTTTCGGGCGCTTGAGCCTGGAAGAACTCGAACAGCGCATCCACCGCGCCGAGGAGGACATCGTCCGCTGCCAGGCGGCGCTGGCCGACGCCGCCACCTACAAGGACCCGGCCCTGGGGCGACAGCTTCACCAGCAGTATGAGCAGGCGACCGACGAACTGCGGCAACTGGAGGAGGAGTACTTCGCCCGCGAGCCATGAAGGTTGTGTGAAGTTTCCACGAAGGGAGATGGCGGCCGAGTGGCGGTGGTGTAAGCGCGGCCGTGGCTGCTAGAATGCTCACCACTATGTCGCTATCGCTTCAGGGCGTGCGCAAGGATTTTGTCGGCCCGGACGGCCAGGCCGTGGGGGTGATTGATATTGAGCGCCTGGATCTGGAGGATGCCCAGCAGATGGCCCTGATGGGCACCAGCGGTTCGGGTAAGACCACGCTGCTGCATCTGATCGCCGGGATTCTGATTCCCGATCATGGGCGCATCCTGCATCGCGTCCATGGCCAGGAGGTGGATGTGGCCGGCCTGGGCGAGGCCCAGCGTGATATCTTCCGCGGCCGGCATATCGGTTACATTTTTCAGACCCATCATCTGCTGGGCGGCTTTACGGCCCTGGAGAACGTGCTGCTGGGCATGAGTTTCACGGGGCGCCGCCATGATCGGGCCTGGGCGCGGCATCTGCTGGCCGAGGTCGGCTTGGCCGAGCGTTTTGACTATAAACCGCAGAAGCTGTCGGTGGGCCAACAGCAGCGGGTGGCGGTGGCTAGGGCCCTGGCCAACCGCCCGCGCCTGGTGCTGGCCGACGAGCCCACGGGAGCCCTGGACGCCGCCAATGCCCAGCAGGTGCTGGCATTGATCCTGCGACTGTGTGGCGAGGTGGGGGCCACGCTGCTGCTGGTCAGCCATGATGCCCAGATCACCGGCCAACTGCCCACGGTGCTGCAACTGGGCCAGGTCAACCGTGCATCCAGCGGGAGGGCGGCATGAACCTGCTGCAACTGATCCTCAAGCAGATGCGCCAGCGGGCCCTGTCCACCTGGCTGACGGTCCTGTCGGTGTCGCTGGGCGTGGGGCTGGCGGTGGCGGTGCTGATTTTTCAGCGCGAGGGCGACAAGCTCTTCGGACAAAGCGACTTTGGCTATGACGTGGTCATCGGGGCCAAGGGCTCGCGGCTGAATTTGGTGCTCAACACCGCCTATCACATGGGCGATGCCTCGGCCACCGGTACCCTTCCTTACAGCGTTTATGCTTCGCTGCCGCACACCTATCGCGGGGCCGTGCGCTGGGCTTTGCCGTATGCCCTGGGGGACAACTACCAGGGGCATCGCATCGTGGCCACCACGCCGCGGCTGGTGGGCGCCGATGACGAAGGCCGGCCGGTGGCGGCCGATGCCTGGGCCTTTGAGTATCGTAAAGGTCGGCGCCTTGAGCTGGCGGCCGGGCGCGCGTTTCACGGCCGCAAGTTCGAGGCGGTGGTGGGCGCCGAAGTGGCGACCCGCACCGGCCTGACGGTGGGCTCGACCTTCCGCTCCGAACACGGCGTGGAGCCGTCCAAGGGCCACGCCGACCCGCACGAAGAGCAGTGGACCGTGGTGGGGGTCCTCAAGCCCACCGGCACGGCCAACGACCGGGTGATCTTCATCCCGCTGATCAGCTTTTATGCTATTCCCGAGCACGAGAAGGGCCTGCGCCAGATGTCGGAACTGATCTCCGCGCCCAAGCCGGCCCACGACGAACACGACCACAAGCCGGCTGCGGCCACGGCGCCGGCCTCGGCGGCCCATGACGATCACGACCACCATGACCATGCCTATCACATGAACGCCGACGGCACGATCCATCTGCATTTGCCCTCGGAGCAGTGGAAGCTGTCGGCCATCCTGGTGCGCTCGCGCGGTTCGGCGCCGGCGCTGCGCATGACCTGGGCCATCAACAACCTGCCGGAAGCGATGGCGGTGAACCCGGCCATGGAGATGCGGCAGTTCTTCAGCAGCGTGCTCAAGAGCAGCGCCCAGGTCCTGCTGGTGATCTCGGCGTGCGTGTCGGTGGTGGCGGCGGTGTCGATCCTGGTGAGCATTTATAACTCGGTGGCGGCCCGGCGGCGCGAGATCGCCATTCTGCGGGCGCTGGGGGCCACGCGGCGGCGCATTTTACTGCTGGTATGCCTGGAGGCGGCGCTGGTGGCCCTGGCCGGAGCCCTGCTGGGGCTGGTGCTGGGCCATCTGCTGGCCGGCGCCGGCTCGTCCATCTTCCGCGCCCGCGTGGGCGAGGCGCTGCAGTGGACACGTGTTTCGGGCACCGAGCTACTCTATGTGGCGGCGGTGGTCGTGCTGGCCGCGATGGCGGGACTGGTGCCGGCGGTGAAGGCTTACTCGACGCCGGTGGCGACGAACCTGGCGGCCGAATAGAACGGCTCTCAATCCAAAGAATTGTGCGTGCCGGGGTCGCGCTGCTGGCGCGGGCGGACGATCAGGCGGATGGGCACCTCGGGATAGGGCAGCAGCTCGCGCAGGCGGTTGAGCATGAAGCGCTGATAGGCCACGTCAAAATGCTCGGTCTTATTGACAAACAGCACGATCGTCGGCGGCAGCACATCGGTCTGCGTGGCGTAGTAAACACGGGCCCGACGCCCGCTGGCGGTGTTGGCGGCGCGCTCCTGGAGAATGGCGCGCACCGCCTGGTTGAGCCGACCGGTCCCCAGGCGCAGCGCAGCCTGCTTGAACAGGTGCTGGGCCAGGTCCAGTACGGCCTGCACATTGCGGCCGTCCTTGGCGGTGACAAAAGCCACCGGGGCATAATTGATCGACGGCAATTCCAGATCCAGGTACTGGCGATACTCCTCCATGAGCTGGGCATCGTCGACGTCCAGGCCCAATTTGCGCTGCTCGCGGACAATCTCCTTGGCCAGGTCCCACTTGTTGACCACCAGGACCATGGGCTTGTATTGCTCGGCGACATAGGCCGCCAGCTTGCGATCCGGATCGCTCAGCGGCTCGGTGGCGTCGATCAGCAGCAGCACCACGTCAGCGCGGCGGATGGAGCGCTGGGCCCGGTGAAAGCCGTAGAACTCCAGGTCGTGAGTCACCATCTGCCGCTTTTTGCGCACGCCGGCGGTATCGATGACCACCAGGGTCTTGTCGTCCTTCTCGAAGCGCACGTCGACGCTGTCGCGCGTGGTGCCAGGGACCTCGGAGACGATCACCCGCTGCGGGTCGCCTTCGTAGAGGCTGGCGATGGCGTTGACCAGCGTGCTTTTGCCGGCGTTGCGCTTGCCGACGATGGCCAGCAGCATCTGCGGCTCGGGCAGCTCGGTGGGGGCGTTCTCCAGGTTGACGCTGCGACGAAGGATCTCGACCAGGTCATCGAGATTGCGCTGGTGCAGGGCCGAGATGCCGATGGGCGTTCCCAGGCCCAGGCGGGCAAAATCCCCCAGGGCCAGGTCGGCCTTGGGCCCATCGGCCTTGTTGGCCACCAGCAGCGTCTTGATGCCCTTGCGGCGCAGCAACGAAGCCACCTGCTCGTCGGCGCTGGTCCGGCCGGCCTGGCAATCCACCACCAGCACGACCAAATCGGCCTGGGCCATGGCCAGCTCGATCTGCTGACGGATGTGGTCGGTCAACTGGTCGGGATCCACAAAGCCGTAGCCGCCGGTATCGACCAGTTCGACCCAGCGGCCGTCGAGCTGGATGTGCGCGGAAACCCGGTCGCGCGTGACGCCGGCCACGTCCTCCACGATGCTGACGCGCTTGCCCACCAGGGCATTGAGCAGGCTGCTCTTGCCCACGTTGGGCCGGCCGACGATGGCGATCACAGGAGGCTTGGGCATTGCTGAAGGGAGAGCGGTGAGAGTGAGGAGCTACTTTTCCAGTTCGGCCCAGAGACGCCCCTCAACGAGAACGCGCTCGGCCAACTGAAGGTCGCGGCTGCGGAACAGCAGGAACGTGCCTCGAACATGCATCAGCAGGCCCGGGCCGGCTGGCTCGAAAGCAATCTGGGCGCGGAAGGGCTGCAGGTGCTGGCGCCCGCCGTCCAGAAAGACGCCGTTGGACGAGTCCATGCGCTCGCTGCTGGCGGCCTCGAAGCCCCAGACCATCTGGCCGATGTCGGCCGGATCGGTGGTATCCAGCTCCATCTCGAAATAGAAACTGTTGCCGTGATAGTCGCGGTCGATGGCTTGGCGAGGATCGTCACTGAACAGCCGGACCATGACTTTGGGTTGCGTATGCACCAGCCGCAGGCGGGCACGGGGGAATTCCAGAACCTGGCCGTTGATCAGCAGACGGCAGAGGCTCGGCTGGGTGGCGGGCCTGGTGGCCGCCGCTTGTGTGGCAGGACGGGTCGCCGGCGCCGGCCGGCGCCGCTCACAACCCAAAGCCAGCAGCCCAGCCGCGCCAACAGCCATCGCTATGGGGGCAATGAACTTCACGCGGAAGTAAGTATACCATCTTTTGTACGGCAGCAGGCAAAAGGGGTCAGCGAGGTACGTCCAATAAACGGTGGCCGCGCTGGCAGGGCGCTTGGGAAATAAAGGCAGCCAGGCGCAACATCAGTGCGCCTGGCTGCTGGAGTTTGTTTTCTGGCGATTAGCGGACGTGGGCCACGGTCGGTGCCGTGGTGGGGCCGGGCAGGCGGGCCTTGATCTTGTCCATGACGGTCTGCTGCAGCGAGTTGTCACCAAAGGTGCCCACGCGCACGCTGACCTTGCTGATATTCTGGCCCTCGGCCTTGATGGCGATGGCAACACGATCATCGCCGGCCGTGCGGGCGACCACCTCGCCATCCACGCCCGTGGACTTGGTGCAAACGACGGTTAATTTCATTTCTTCGACCGCGCTGCGAGCGGCGGCGGTGACCGTCGGGGGATCAGCGGGCACGGTGCTTTCCAGGTCCCCCTGGACATAGGCCACGGCGGCGCCTGCTCCGGCGGCGGCGGCCACCACCAGGCAGCCGGCCTGGCTCAGAAGCAACAGTCCCAGAAAAAGCGTCATGAAAAACCTGGCCATCATCATCGTGAGAAGCTCCTTTGCCCTCCCATCGGCGTAAGGGGTCGAGAACTTTACGGCTTATTCTTGCGCGGGCCGTTGGGGGGTGCCTGGTTGCCGCGGAAGACTTCATCCACCGTGGTGGTGAAGGTATTGAAGGAGCGGGCCGCCACCTGCGGCTCCTGGATGGTGCCGTTGACGTGGATTTGCAGCAGTTCCTGGCGCGCCCCGGCCAACAGCGGTTCCAGCAGGGGAATCTTCCAGCCGGCGGCTGCCGCCGTGGTGAAAGTCAGCTTCACGCGACGCGTCTCATAGTCCAGGGAGCCCATGCCCTGCATCAGCATATTGCCGGCCTGCAGCTCGATGCGGTCAAACGCCACGCGCTGGCCCTCGACGGTATAGCGCGCGGTGGCCTGGTTATATGGGCTGCTGATGGGCAGCGCCAGGTTGGTGACGTGGAGCAGGCCCAGCACGAGCGGAATGCGGTACATATCGCGGCCGTTGACCAGCACATCGCCGCGGCCGCGGCGCGAACCGGCCGCGCCCCAGTCCCCTTCCAGGGACAGGCTGGCGCTGATGCGGCCCTGCGGGCCCTTGTCGGTTTCGTTGGACAACAGGCGCGCGTCGGCGCCGTTGAGGACCACGGCCAGTGCATAGCGGCCGGGCCCTCGGTCGGGCCAGGCGACCTCGATTTGCCCGGCAAGCTGGCCGCCGGCAAGTTGGCCATCGAGCCGCGAAAGCTGCATGGCCTGGCGGTCGCGAGGCTTCAGCAGGTCGCATCGTAAATTGCGCGCGGGTCGGCCGGCCAGTAGAGCCGAGGCTACATCGACTTTGCCCGCCAGCTCGCCCAAGGTTCCGTTGGAGGTTTGGCCGGTCAGGTCCAGTACCGCATGGACGGAGGATAAGGGAATGCCCAGTTCCATGGCGGCGTCGACCAGGCCCACGCGCACCTGGAAGTCGATTTTGCCGCTGGCGGGCGCTGTGGTGCTGGGGCGGGTGGCGGGGCTGGTCGTCGGCGCCTCACCCTTGTAGCTGAGCCGCGAACACTCCAGCGACAACGCGCCCTGCAGGCTGGTGGCCTGGGCCAGTTCCGCCAGGCTGGTGGGCAGCGCTTTGCGCAGGTCGTCGTCCACCTTCAGATGGGAGGCGACAAAGCTCAGATCCCAATTGCTGCCGCTGCCGGCACCCTGGAGCCGCACCTGGGCCTTTCCGTGTTTGCCGACGATGTCGGTCAAGGTGACCTTGGCAGGTGTCACCAGCACCGTGCCGGACAGTTCATCCAATCGGTAGGGCACTTCGCGATAGGTCGCTGAGAGCTTGCGCGGACGCAGCTCGACGCTATAGTCGGCGTCCTTGTGGGCTCCGGCGGTGTAGCGGAGACTGGCATCGAGGCTGCCCTGGGGCTGCACGCTGTCCCAGGCGGCGCGGGCGTCGGCGGGCAACATGCGGTAGAGCACGCTGTCCAGCGAAATCTGCGTGGCTTCGGCGGCCAGGGCGATGTGGGCACCCTGGGGCGTGGCGGTGACGGTGCCGCTGCCGCGGAGGGTGCCTTCGCCTCGACGAGCCTCGAATTGCTCGATATGCAGCCGCTGCGGGCTTAGGTGTCCGCTGGCGGTGGCGGCGGTCAGGGCCGGGGAACCGTCGATCGGCCACAGGGCCCCCTCGCGCAGCGCCAGCCGCAGGTCATAGCCAAAATCGCCCGAGCCGGGGCTTTGAGCGGGGGGCGCTGTCAGCCGACCCTCAACATCGAGTCGGCCCGTCAGGCCGCCGCGCACCAGCCATTTTCGCTCGGCTTCGGGAATAGCGGCCAGCAGTTCCTGGTCGATGGGGATGTTGGTCGCCTTCACACGCAGATCCGGATCGCTCTTGCCGCCCTCGGGGGTGGCGACGCGGCCGCTGAGGGTGAGCTGTCCGCCCTGGCGCTTGGCCGTAGCCTGTAGAACCTCGATGGCCTCGGGACCGATGCGAATTTCGGCCTGCACGTTCTCCAGCGGGTAGGCAAAGCCGCTGTAGGCGCCGGCGCCGTCCTTGACCGACAGGTCCACATCGTAGCGGTAACGCGGGATGGGACCCTCGGGCCGGTCCACCTTGACCAGCACGTCGCCGAACAGCCTGGGATGCGGCTGGCTGGTGGGTGCGAATTGCCGCAGCGTCTGGCGCGTCGGCGGCTCCAGGGCGTTCATCAGATCGGTGTCGAGGTTGATGTTCCGGGCGTGGACCTGCACACGAATGGCGTTGGTTTCATCCAGCGGCGAGATCAGGCCGTTGATGGTGAAGGTGCCGCGGGCGTTGGCCGAATTCTCCGGGCCCTGGCCGGTCAGGTTTTCGATACGGGCCCAGTCCTTGTGGGTCTGGGGGTCGTGACCGAAAAGAATCTTGCCGCGGGTGTGATGCAGGGGATAGGCAAACCCCTGGTAGAGAAACCGACAATCGAGGATTTCCACCTGGCCGGCGGCCAGCACCATGGCCTCGGGTCCCTGGCGATTGAGACTCATCTGCAGGCGAGCGGTGCCGGTGGGGCGGAAGAGCTGGTATAGCTCGCGGGCCTTGGGCGGCAGGGCCGTCAGGTAATGCGGATGCTCGGGGATGAAGATTTCGTTGCACAGCAGCGTCAGTTCCGCCGGCGCTGAGGGCTCAAAGCCATGGATGCGCCCGCGCACGACAAACGAGTTCTTCTCGATCCAGCCGGCCACGTCGCGCAGCTCGATGCTGTCGCCCTGCGCGTTGCGGGTGAAGACAAAGCGGCCGGTGACCCAGGCCAGCTTGATGGGCTGCTGGTCGTCGTCGGCTTCGATGTCGGCGATGTGTTGCCGCACCTCCAGGCCGGCCTGCTGCAGATTTCGATAGAAGTCCAAAGCCAGGCGGCGCTGGCGATGGGCCTGCGGGCCCACGAACTCGCGCGGATGCACGCAGAGGTTCACGCGGTCCAGGTCCACTTCCAGGCGGAAGGCGGCGGGTTTGCCGTTGCGCCCGGGCAGGTAATAGAAGGTGGGGATGTCGATGCGGCCGCTGAGTTGGTGGTCCTCCAGGAAGCGCTGGGCCGGGGCGGGCAGGATATTGCGAATGGCTCCGGCAAAATCAAAGCCGCGCAACTGAGCCACCACCTCCAGGTCGCGCATGTCCAGGCTGCCGCGGATGCTGGGTCCGGTGGTCTGACCGATGCCCCGGCTCTCGATTTCAAAACGGTAGTGGTCGGGTTGTTCGGATGGAACCAACTGCCCCTCGATGGCCATGGAGCCCAGCGCCTGATAGCGGCCGTTGAGGCGGCGGGCGTAATCCACCTGGCCGCCGCGCAAAACGATCTCAGGCAGTGCCAGCGGGGGCCCGTCGGCGGCGCGGGAGGGGTCGGGGGCGGCGCCACGGTGGCGCAGGCGCTGGAAATTCCACTCCGAGGAGCCGTCGCTGAGGTTCTCGCACAGGCGCACGCGAGGATCGATGGCCCCGATGCGCGTGGCCTCGAGCCGGCCATTGAGCAGGGCGTGAAGGTTGTACTGCACCAGCAGGGTCTGGGCGGAAAAGATTTCCGAATCGGCGGCGGTCTGCTCCTCGACGCGCACGCTGACACCATCGAGGCGCAGCCCCTCGAAGATGGACAGCCGGGCCTGTCGAATCTGGACCCGCCCCCCCACCAGTTCCGAAAGATAGGCCTCGGCCATGCGGCGCACCCGGCGGGAGTCGGTCACATACCCATAGGCCGCGATGACTGTCGCCAGCACCATCAGTAGCAGCAGCATCAGGACCTGGCGTCGGCGGCTGACGCGCGGGCGCGACCATCCCGGGCCGCGCCAGACGCGGTCCAGCAGGCGCTCGGGGTTGGTCTGCGTGGTCATGGACAATCGCGGATACTCTTGGCCGAAGCGGCTCGGCCCACCAGCATGGAGGCGGCCACCACCGCCATCGGCGTTTCGGCCGGCAGGCGATAGCGCAAGGAGCCCACGGACAGCGCATGGGCCAGGGTCAAGTATGCCGCCGTTAACGCCAGTAGCAACTTGGCGGGCCGGGGTAAACGCCCCAGCCCCAATCCTGCTACGAATAACAGACACAGCGGGATCGAATAGGTTGCGGCCGCCCAACGATACAGGGCCCGTCCGCCATAGTCAGCGCTCAGGGGCAGCGGGCTCCAGGTGCGGGCGATTTTGGCCAGGGTCAGCGACCAGAGGCGCTGCGGATCGTGCCGGGCGGCATGTGTGATCCATTGGCGGGACCGCCGCAGCAATTCACGGTGCCGCTGGTATTCCGACATGTGTTTCAGGGAGGCCAGTTGGGGATTCTGGAAGAAGCGCTGATCGCTGGCGCCGGTAGCCTGCGGGTTAAAACCATCGTAAAGCGTGGCGCCGCCGTTGGTCGTCAGCCAGACCCAGTGCCCCAGCACGCGCTGATTGCGCCACGCCCAGGGCAGTAGTACCAGGCCCGTCAGCAGCAGGGCCCCGGCCCACGCCGGGAAACGCCGGCCGGGCGCAACGTCACGCCGACCTGACCAGGCGACGATCATGCCCGCCAGCAGGGGCAGGGCCACGCTGCCGGGCCGCACGAGAATCCCCAGGGCCAGCAGCCCAATTCCCCAGAACCAGCGCGGCAAAACGCCCGTGCCACCGGGCGGCCGGACGAGCAGCACCAGCGCCCAGCTCACCACCGAGACATACAGCGTTTCGCTCAGAAGCAGGCTGCTGAAGTAGACCAGAAACGGATTGACCGCGACGGCGGCGGCCGCCGCCAGGCTCGGGCCCGCAGCCAGCCAGCGCCGAGCCAGCAGGTAGGCGGCCAAGACGCTGCCAGTGTCAATAGTGGCCTGGACGATGCGAATGAGCAGGATGTTGTTGCCCAGCGCCGCCAGCAGCGCGGGGTAACCGGGCATGCGATAGGCCTTGATCGCCTGTCCGAAGCGTGGATCAACAAAGAAAAGCCCCTGGCCGCTGTGCAGGTTCTGTGCCAGTTCCAGATATTCAAGCTGGTCGGGCAGGCGCCGATCGACCTGGTGCCCCTGGCCCAGGGCCCAGCCCAGCCGCAAGAGCCAGGCCAGCAGCAAAACAGCGACGATGGCGCGGCGCATGCGGCACAGTATCGGAGTGCGGAGTCCAAAAGGCAAAGCGAGTTCGTGGCGTCAGGCCGCAGGCTGGTCGATTTGGGACAAAAACTGGCGCACCCTTCGCCGATACTCCATCGGGTCGGCCACCAGGGCCATCAGGTGTCCGGAATCGGCAACCGTCCAGAGGGTGGACTTGGCGTGGGGGTTCTGGCGCAGGGCCTGCTCAAAGCGGGCGATGCCATCGGGCTGCAGGTAGACATCAAGCCCACAGAGGATCAGCAGCACGGGGCAGCGGGCGGTGGCCACCAGTTCCGCGGCCCGCACCTGGCCAAAGTTGCACCGGCCCAGCCGCTGAGCCATGGCGATGGCCAGCCTGCCCAGTCGCCGGCCGACCGGTCCGGCATCATCCAGATGCTGGAGCATGGCCTGCACCGGATCCGGCACCGGGCTGTCCATGATCAGGCCCTGCAGGTCGGCGCGCTGACCGGCGGTGGCGGCGGCCACCGCAGCGCCCATGCTGGCGCCAAAGAGTATCACTTGGCGCGTCTGCCCAGGCAGGCGCTGCCGCAGCAGGTTGATCGCCTGTGAAAGGTCGTGACGTTCCTGGCAGCCGGCCGTACACCAGGCGCCCTGGCTGTCGCCGTGGCCGCGCATGTCGATGGCCAGCACGTTCCAGCCCAGCTCGTGGAACACCGGCGCCCAGGCGATCACGCCCACCTTGGCGTCAGCATAGCCATGGACCATCACCACGCAGCGATCCGAGCCGGTTGCGGGAATCCACCAGGCCGCCAGGCGCAGCGACCGGCCGCCGGCGTCGCGAATCTCGAAGGGCATGTCTTCAAAAGCCAGGTTCAGTTCCGCGGGGGACAAGCGCCGCAGGACCCACAGCGCCTTGGCATCGGTCATGCGCGGCGGGCGCAGAATGGCCAGGGCCGTCAGGATCAGTACAGCGCCCACGAGCAGCGCGCCTGCGACCAGCAGCAAGAGCAGCAGGGGTAACCAGGCCATCGGCGGGGGATGATACCGTGGCGGCCGTGGCAGACCGACAGGCCCAAGAGAATTTTCGCTGAAGCATGAACGCCGGGGCGTCCGATAATCGGTGGTGTAGTCGGTATGGGGCGTTGTGTCGCCCCGCCGCCCGTCAACATTCCGTGGAAGGAGCCGCCATGAAGCTGTCGCTGATCGCCGTGTTGTCGCTGGCCGTTTTGGCCGGCTGTCAGAACCAGAACAAGAGCACCGAGGGCCCGCCGCTGGCCGGCAATACGGTGGCCGAGGTGACCCCGACCCCCGCGCCGTCGCCGGCGCCCACGACGCTGACGCCGCCGGCCGAGCCCAGCGTCACCGAGGCCCCCGCGACCACCGCGCCGCCCTCGGGCAACAAACAGTACGTGGTCAAGCGTGGCGACACGCTCTGGAGCATCGCCAAGAGCAGCTATGGTGATGGCAAGCAGTACAAGCGCATCATGGCCGCCAATCCCGGCGTCAGCCCCAATGCCTTGCGCGTTGGCCAGACCCTGATGATTCCTTAAGCCCGGTCAAACGGGTTGATTTCACACCCTGGCGTCAACACCCTCGCGGGGACCGCGCAATGCGGTCCCCGCGCCCGTTGATGAAGGCACCTATTCATGTCGCAGGGCCTCGATGGGGTCCATGTAGGCGGCGACCACGGCCGGATACAGCCCAAAGCCCACGCCGATGACGCCGCTGAACAGCACGCTGGCGGCGATGGACCAGGCGGCGATGATGGCCGGATATTCGCTGACAAAGGCCCGCAGCACCATGGCCCCTCCGCAGCCCAGGGCAATGCCCACCAGCCCGCCGCTGAGCGAAATGACCGTGGTTTCCACCAGGAATTGCAGGGTGATGTGGCGGCGCTTGGCGCCCAGGGCGCGGCGAATGCCGATCTCTCGCGTGCGCTCGGTGACGCTGGCCAGCATGATGTTCATAATGCCGATGCCGCCGACGATCAGGGCGAAAAACGAGATGCCGCCCATGATGAAGTTGAACATGCGGTTGACGCGCTCGGCATTGCGCAGGATCTCGATGGGGGCCTTGACCTCAAAGTCGATGACGTTGCCGTGGGCGTTGCGCAGCAGGTTCTCGGCCACGCCGGCCAGGCGCTCCACCTGCTCCATCTGCCGGGCCTGGAGCCAGATTTCCGTCAATTCGATGGTCTTTCGCTCCATGGAGCCGCTTTGGCGCTTGATGACCGTATCGCGGAAGATGCCCTGGGCCAGGGACAGGGGGAAATACAGATCCTGGTCGATCTCGCGCTTGACGATGGCGCCGCCGGGACGCAGCCCGGTGCGCTCCAGGACCCCGATCACCGTGAGGACGACGATGCCGCTTTCGTTGGAGCCGACCTGGATCTGCTCGCCCAAGGGGTCCTGGTAGGGGAACAACTGCTGGGCCGCCAGAGCCCCCAGCACGCAGACCGGCGAGGCGGTCTGGTAATCCAGATCACTGAAATAGCGGCCGCGCTCCAGCGGCAGGCGGATAACCTCGAAGATGCGCGGGGTGGTGCCGATGGCGTTGGCCGATACGCGCATGTCACCGCGCACCACGCGCTGCTCGGTGTCGCGCAGGGGCACGATCTGGTCGATGCCGTGCTCGGCCAGCGTCTGAATGCGCCCCAGGTCGGCGCGGCGGATGCCATAGTCGAGGATGCGCTGGTTGCGCCCCGAAGCCTCGGTGCTGACCGGCGGCGGCACCGAGCGTAAGAGGATGTTGCGGGCCCCAAGCTGGTTCATCTGTTCGACGGCCGCATGCTTGGTGCCCTCGCCGATGGCCACCATGATGATAAAGGCCAGCACGCCAATGATGATGCCCAGGGCCGTGAGGGTGGAGCGCAGCTTGTGCAGGTGAAGGTTCTTGAGCCCCAGCAGGAAGGTTTCGCGCACGAAGTTGAGCATGGGCCGTAAATGTATACGCCGCCGGCGGGGGGATTGTTATCGGCCCCGCCTCAGTTGCCGTTAAGGCGCTGGCGGATGTAGTCGGCCCGGGCGGCGCGGCGCAGGTCGCCCTCCAGGCGCCGGCCCTGGATCTTCTGCAGGTGGGCTGGCTGAGTCAGCAGGAACAGTTCGTTGATGGTATTGACGCTGATGTCCTTGAGGCGCTCCAGGTTCACGCCCATGCGCAAATGGCTGAGCAAAAACAGGGTCTCTTCGCTGGCCAGCAGCCTCGCCGAGCGCAAGATGCCCAGAGCCCGGCAGACCTTGTCATCCAGCGCCACGGTGCGATCGTTGAGCAGCGTTCGGCGGGCGTGGTGTTCATAGTCGATGATCTTGGGGATCACCTGGAGCTTGAACTCGCCGATCACGTCCTCCTCGCTGCGGCCGAGCGTGGTCTGGTTGCTGATCTGATAGAAATCGCCGGTGGCCTCGGTCCCTTCACCATAGAGCCCGCGTACCGCCAGGCGCAGGTCTTTGGCAGCGCGAAACACCTTCTCGATTTCGCCGGTCAGTTTCAAGGCCGGCAGATGGAGCATCACCGACACGCGAAGGCCCGTGCCTACGTTGGTCGGGCAGGCCGTCAAATAGCCGAAGCGCGCGTGATAGGCGAAATCCAGGTGGCTTTCCAGCAGGTCGTCGATGCGGCTGATCTGTTCCCAGGCCTGATCGAGCTGCAGGCCGCTGCGCAGCACTTGGATGCGCAGATGGTCCTCCTCGTTGACCATGACCGAGGCGGTCTCATCGTCGGCCACGGCCACGCCGCGAGCCCCTTCGGCGGCGGCATGGGGCCGGCTGATCAGGTGGCGCTCCACCAGGAGCTGGCGGTCGATTTCCGGGGCGGCCTCCAGGTCGACGTAAAAGACCTGCGGCGCCAGGTTGCAGGCCAGCACCACCTCGCGCAGGCGGGATTCCAGCAGTTGGCGCTGGTGTCGGCTGGCCCGGGCCAGGAAGGGAAAGCCGCTGATATTGCGGGCCAGGCGCACGCGCGTGGAGATGACAATGTCGCTCATCGGCCCGCTGCCGCGCAGCCATTCGCCGGCGTGGTTGGTCAGGTCGCCCAGCTTCATAGTTCGCCCTCGGCCTCGCGGATCTGGTCGCGCAGTTTGGCGGCCCGCTCATAGTCTTCCATTTCCACGGCGCGGGCCAGTTCCTTGCGCAGGCGCGGCAGGTCCACCGTCTTGCGTGGACGGGCGGGTGCCGCGGCCGCGGGGGCGGCCTCGCCGCCGCGCGTGGCCCGGGCCGGGCTCTTGCCCACGTGGTGGGTGGCGCCCTCGTGGGCCCGCTGAAGCAGCGGCGCCAGGTCCTTCTCAAAAACGTCGTAATCGTGCTGGCAGCCAAAGAGACCGCTCTGGCGGAACTCGCTCCAGGTCACCCCGCAATGCTCGCAGGTGCTGCCCATGTCCTTGGATAGCCCGCTGTGAGCCATCACGAAGTTGGTCAGCAGTTCGTTGATGGGGGTGTGCTGCTTGGCGGCCGGCACGCCTTCGCTGGCCGCGGCGCACTGCTCGCACAGGTGCTTCTCAATCTTCTTGCCGTTGCGGATCTCGGTCAGGTGGACGGTGGCCTGCTTGTTGCAATTGTCACATTTCATGGGCGTCTGGCCGCGACGGTCGCCGCGGTATTCAATCGTATTTCCAGCGTGGGGCATCGTCAACGCGACGAGTTAGCATACAGCCGTGGGACCGTGGGCGGAGTACCGCCCACCCTACCCATTCCCGGGCACATTGGGCGGAGTACCGCCTACCCTACGCTATCCTGGCAGATAGCACGCCGAATTCTCCGGCGTTTCCCAGACCTCGACGCTCACCAGATTCACGCGGCGGGGCAGGACCAGGCGGGACGCCACGTGGGCGGCGACGTTCTCGGCCGAGGGATTGGTCGGCAGCACGTCGTTAAGATGATGGTTGTCCAGTTCTTTCAGCACGCTGCCCAGCAGGCGGTCCAGCTTGTGAAAATCCATCACCACGCCGATGGAATCCAGCCCCGCGGCGCTGACCGTCAATCGCACGCGCCAGTTGTGGCCGTGCAGCGGTTCGAGGTCGCCATGATAGAGCCGCAACTGGTGCGATGCACAAAACGTCTGAACCGTGGTGATCTGAAACGCCATGGGATGCATTGTAGCAGCCGCGGCCCGGCTTTTGACCTTTGAGCGGCCGGGTCTTAACCTTGGAACTCCATGCCTCGTTACTATCCCGATTTTGAGGGCTTTGTCAGCCAGGCGCGCCAAGCCCAGATCGTGCCGGTGTATCGGCGGCTGTTGTCCGATCACCTCACGCCGGTAACGGCCTTTGAGCTGCTGGGCGCCGCCGACCAGCACGCATTTCTGCTGGAAAGCGTGGTGGGCAACGAGAAGATCGGGCGCTACAGCTTCATCGCCACGGGGCCGCGCCTGGTCTACCAGGCCAAGGATGGCCAGGCCCGCCTGGATTACCCCGCCGGCGACAAGCCCGCCAGTTGCTTTGCCTCGGCCGATCCTCTGGCCGACCTGCAGCGCCTGCTGCCGCAGCGCACCTGCCACCGGGATAAGAGCCTGCCGGCCTTCACCGGGGGGCTGGTGGGTTATGCCGGCTATGACACCGTGCGCTATTACGAGCCCGAGAAATTGAACCACCCGCCGCGTGATGACCGGCAACTGCCCGACCTGCTGTTTGGCCTGTATGACCGGCTGGTGGTCTTCGATCACGTGGACAAGACCATCAAGGTTATCGCCAACGCGGACCTGGCCGGCGGCGACGCCCGCAGCGCCTACGAGGCGGCCTGCGGCCGCATCGACGAGCTGGTGGGCATCCTGCAGCGCACGCCGCCGGTACTGACCGGTGAAGTGGACACCAGCGCGCCGCTGCACCTGGATTTTCAGAGCAACATGAGCCGCCAGCAGTTCGAGGCGGCGGTGGCCGCCGGCAAGGAATACATCAAGGCCGGCGACATCTTCCAGTTCGTGCCCAGCCAGCGTCTGCGCGTGCGCAGCGGCGCCCGGCCGTTTGATGTCTATCGCGCCCTGCGGGTGATCAATCCCTCGCCGTTTATGTTTTATCTGAAGAGCCCGGGGTGCACGCTGATCGGGGCCTCGCCGGAGATTCTCTGCCGCGTGCAGGAAGGTCTGGTGACCACGCGCCCCCTGGCCGGGACCCGGCCACGCGGCGCCACCGAGGAGCAGGACCTGGCCCTGGAGCGCGAGCTGCTGGCGGACCCCAAGGAGCGGGCCGAGCACATCATGCTGGTGGATCTGCACCGCAACGACATCGGCCGGGTGGCCCGGGTGGGCTCGGTCCGGGTCAGCGACACCATGAGCGTGGAGCGCTACAGCCACGTCATGCACATCACCACCAACGTCACCGGCGAACTGCGCGCCGGCATGAGCGCCCTGGATGCCCTGCGGGTGTCATTGCCGGTGGGCACGGTGTCGGGCGCGCCCAAGATCCGGGCCATGCAGATCATCGACGAGCTGGAGCCCACGCGGCGCGGGCCCTATGGCGGGGCAGTGGGTTACCTGGATTTCGCGGGCAACATGGATACCTGCATCGCCCTGCGCACCATGGTCTGGACCGACGGCGTGTATGATGTGCAGGCGGGTGCGGGGATAGTGGCCGACTCGGTCCCGCAGCGAGAGTGGGAAGAGACCCTCAGCAAGGCCACCGCCATGCTCAAGGCGGTGGAGATCGCCCAGCGCGGACTTTAACCGCGTCATGCCGCTTACAGGTTGGCCAGGCGCTGCTGCTTGTCCATGGCCAGCAAGGCGTCGACCAGTTCCTGCAAATCCCCCTGGATAATGCGGTCGAGGTTGAAGTTTTTGTCGCCGCCGCCCTCGCCGCCCAGGCGATGATCGGTGCAGCGGTTCTGCGGAAAGTTATAGGTGCGGATGCGCTGGGAGCGGTCGCCGCTGCCCATCATGCTGCGCCGGGCCGAGGTGACGGCCGCGTGCTGCTTCTGCCGCTCGGCCTCGTAGAGCGTGGCCCGCAGCAAGGCCCAGGCCCGCTCCTTGTTCTGGGTCTGGCTCTTGTGCTCGGTCATCTTGAAGTTCAGGCCGGTGGGCTTGTGGATGATGCGCCAGCCGGTTTCCACCTTGTTGACGTTCTGGCCGCCGGGCCCGCCGCCGCGGCAGCCCTGCTCCTCCACGTCGCGGGGATCGATGTGAATCTGCACGTCGGGCAACTCGGGGATCACCGCCACGGTGGCGGCGCTGGTGTGAATGCGGCCCTGGGCCTCGGTCTCGGGAACGCGCTGCACGCGATGCCCGCCGGCCTCGTATTGCAGGTGCTGATAGGCGCCCTCACCGCGCACATTGACAATGACTTCCTTGAAGCCGCCGCGGTCCGAGGTTGAGAAGTCGCTGACGTTGAAGCTCCAGCCATGCGACTCGCAATACTTGCGATACATCTCAAAGAGATCGCGGGCGAACAAGGCGGCCTCTTCGCCGCCCGTGCCGGCGCGAATCTCCAGGAAGAACGAATCGACGGCCTTGTCTTCGGCCAGCAGCAGCTCGTCTTTGAGGTCTTCCAGCAGTTGCCGGGCCTTGGCCTGGGCTTGGGGCAGTTCCGCGGTGGCCAGTTCGGCCATCTCGGGATCGTCGCGGCCCTGGGCCATCTGCTCCAGGGACTGCAACTCGGCTTCGGCGGCCTGGTACTGCTCGAACTTGCGCACGATGGGCTCCAGCCGGCCGGCTTCCTTGCTCAGGGCGACCAGCCGCTGAGCGTTGGCCAGCACGTCGCTGTTGCCCAGCAGCCCCTGGATTTCGTGATAGCGCGCGGCCTTCTCCATCAGCTTGCGCATCAGCGGTGCTTGTTGCTCGGTTGCCACGGAAGCCATCAGCGCTCAATCCTTGATGAACGGTTTCTCCTGGTCTACCCGGTCCAGGGCCCTGTCCAGGACTCACCAGCTTGGAAAACCGATAGACTACGGGCTGCCGGGCTCTTTGGCCAGCACCTTTGACAGGGCCGACCGGCCAATTAGGATACAGGCCACCAACTGGAGGATTCTGATGCTGCTGACCAAGCACGAAGGCGAAACCTTTCTGAACCAGACCGTCTACATCAGCGGCCAGGCCTTTATCCGCTGCAAGTTCGTCGCCTGCACGCTAATCCTCCGGGAAGCCGTCTACCACATGGAAAGCTGCTCGTTTGAGCGCTGCAACTGGCACGTCGACTGGGTTCTGCTGTGGGGAAGCCCCGAGTCGCTGCGCGAAATTCGCGCCCTGGTGAACCTGCTGGAACAGGCCCAGCAGTCGCTGCCACAGGACCAGGCAGCCGCGCCGCCGCAGAAGCAAGGCGAATGATCCGCAGCCGCATCATTCCGGCCTGGGTGGTGGTGATGGGGCTGGTGCGAGTGGCCGCCGCCCTGGGCCCGGACAACCTGCTGCTGCTGGTCAATTCCAATGTTCCCGAGTCGCGGGCCCTGGCCGAGCAATATGGCCAGTTGCGCAAGCTGCCTCCCGGAAGAATCCTGGAACTGCAACTGCCCGCCGGGGAGCAGATTCCCTTTGACACCTTCGAACGTCAGGTGCTGCCACCGGTGCGCGCCTTCCTGCGACAGCACAAGCTCGAGGGGCAGGTGCAGTGCCTGGTGAGTTTTTACGGCCTGCCGCTGCGCGTTGGGGCGCGTCAGCTCAGTGCCCAGGACAAGCAGCAGCTCGCCGCCCTGCAGGCCGCCCACCGCGACCTGCAGACGCAGATCGAACAGGTGATTGCTCCGCTGGAACAGGAGTTGTCCGCGCTGGATGCGGCGTTTCAGCCCGCCAATGGAAATGACCCGGACGCGGTTCTGCGGCGGGCCGAGGTGGTCTTTGCCCGGTTGCCGCTGCGCATGCAAGGCGATATGGACGCCGCTAAGCGCCAGAAGCTCAAAACCGCCATGACCGGGGCTTTGCTCAAGCTGCGCGGGCCCTTTGCTTTACTCCAGGCCCACCCCAACGATGCGGCCGCGCGCCAGGAGCACCAGCAACTGCTGGCCCGCGTGCAGGCCGTTCAGCAGCAAATCCAGCAGCTCAGCGAGCAGCGAGACGACCTTGATGCCCGTCAGCGCCTGTTGAAACTAGCCGCCGAATCGCTGGGGCTGGTGGACCAGTTGCACCTGACCAAGGCCCAAATCGACTACCTGGCCGACGGCAATACCGTCGCCGCTTTCGACAATGAGTTGGCCCTGCTGTGGTGGCCGATGTATCCCCGCGCCAACTGGCAGGTCAATGCTCTGCACTATCGCGCTCGTCGCGCACTTCGGGCGCCGCCGGTCGTCATGACCGCACGCCTGGATGCGCCTACCGCGGCCCGGGTCCGGCAGATGATGCAGACGAGCTTGGAGGTCGAGAAGACCGGCCTGCGGGGCAAGGCCGCCATCGACAGTCGAGGCATCGACGGCAGCGATCGCAAACAGGCTGGCTTCGCCGCCTATGACCAGAGCCTGCGCAACCTGGCGGAGCTGGTCAGCGGCCGCACCAAACTGGAAGTCGTCCACGACCAGCGCCCGGAGGTGCTGGCCGCGCGCAGCGTCGAACAGGCGGCTTGGTACTGCGGCTGGTACAGCGTGCGCAATTACGTGCCCGGCTGCACCTTCAGTCCCGGAGCGGTGGGTTTTCACGTGGCCAGTTTCGAGCTGGTCAGCCTGCACAGCCCCAACGAGCGCGGCTGGGTGGCCGGGCTGCTCAACGACGGTGTGGTAGCCTCCATCGGTCCGGTGGCGGAGCCCTATCTGCATGCTTTCCCGGCCGCCGATGACTTTTTTCCCTTGCTCCTGACCGGCAAGCTGACGCTGGCCGAGGTCTATTGGCGCACCAGCCCGCTGACCAGTTGGATGATGGTGTTAATCGGCGACCCGCTTTACACGCCCTACAAAGCCAACCCGCCCCTGGCTGTCGAGCAACTGCCCGAGCGGCTGCGGGGCGCCATCCCCGCCACCGCACCGGCCAGTGCGCCGCTGGCGCCCGGCGCTGGGCCGCAATAGTCACATCTTGCGCCCCATGTCGCGGGCCACCTCGGCCAGCAAATCGGGCTTGTCCGTAAAGATCCCGTCGATGCCCATGAACAGCAAGCAGCGCATTTCCTGCTCGTCGTTAATGGTAAAGCCAATGACGTATTCCAGCCTTCGGCCGCGCTGCCGGGCGTTGTGGCGGTCGCGCAGGCGCAGGTCATGGTGCACGACGCGCCGGAATGTCATCCACGGGCCAATGGTCCATGAATAAGGCCGGTTGATGGTGGCGATGGCGTTGCCCCAGCGCACGGCCCGCCGCGCAGCGCTGTAGCGCGACGGAAACAGCAGCACGCCGATGGGCATTTCCAGGTCCAGCGTATAGTCGTTGCCGGGCCGCAGCGCTTTCATGGTCCGCAGGACCGGGCGGTGCAGGGTCTCATAGACGATGCGAAAGGCTGGTCTGTGGCGGCCCAGGCATTGGTCGATCTGCTCGAGCATGGGCCCCAGAAGATGCAGCATCTTGGGCGGGGTTTTGATGTCGAAAAAAACTGCCCGCAAGCGCGGCTCGGTGATGGCCCATTGCATGAACTCATCGAGCGTGGGGATGTGCGCCACCAGGCGCGTCGGCGCCAGCCCGCCCTGGGCATAACCAAAATGCTCGCGGATCTGCGCCAAATTCAGCTCGTGGGTGCTGCGGCGAAAGCCATCCTCGGTGGGAAAGTAAGGCACACAGCGCACGCTGGGTTCCAGCCCGCGGCGGCGAAACTGGGCCTCCACGCCGTTGGGGTCCCAGTCGTGCCAGACGATCACCTGCTGGTCGGCTGTGAAGCACAGATCCAGCTCCAGGGCGTTGGCGCCATCGTTCATGGCCTGCTGGAACGAGGGCAGGGTGTTTTCGATTTGTTTAAGAGGCGAGCCGCGGTGGGCCACCACCAGAAAGGGCTGGTCGTGCTGAACGCGCGGCCGGATGGTCCGCGGACACTTGCCGCCGAAGTAACCCCTGAGCCAGCGAAAAACCGAAGGCACCATGCGCGCCATGCGCCGCTGAGTCTAACGCACCGTCTCCGCCGCGCCAGCGGACACAATCTCGGCCGCGACGGCCTGCAGGCCCTGGGGAACGCCGAGGCCCAGCTCGGCCAATAAACAAAAGTGCCAAGCTGGTGCTTGGCGATCCCGCATCGATGGCGCGGGTTCGGCGCTGGCAGCCCGCAAGTCGGCCGCAAGTTTACGCTGGTTCTGCGATGGAAGCTTAGCTGGCCGCGGCGGCCACGGGCTCGGTGGCCGGGGCAGCCTCGACCTTTTCCCGGCGCTTTTCGGTTAGGCGCACGGCCTTGCCCACGCGCTGGCGCAGGTAGTAGAGCTTGGCCCGCCTCGTCTGGCCGCTGCGCCGCACGGAAATGCCGGCGATGAACGGCGAATGCACGGGGAAAATGCGCTCGACGCCTTCGTTGTTGACGATGCGCCGGACGGTGAAGGTTTCGTTGACGCCGCGGCCTTTGCGGGCGATGACCGTGCCGGCGAAGACCTGCACGCGCTCCTTGTCGCCCTCGATGATCCGCGTGGCCACTTCCACCGAATCGCCGACCTCAAAGTCCGGGACCTGCTTCTTCATGCTTGTCTGTTCGATGTCTTCAACGATTCGGTTGGCCATGGCCTGCTCCTGCTTTACGGGCGTTGTTCGCTCTCTGTTGATTCTTCGCCGGCCTCGTGGCCGGCTGGCTGAGTATCCTTCTGATAGCGCTGCCATAAATCCTGGCGGCGCTGGGCGGTCCTCTGCTGGCGCTGCTCCTGTCGCCAGCGGGCAATGCGGCTGTGGTCGCCGCTGAGCAGCACCGGCGGCACCGCCAGGCCGCGAAACTCCCGCGGCCGGGTGTACTGCGGGTGCTCCAGCAGCCCGCCGGCAAAACTTTCATCCTCGGCGCCGGCCTCGTGACCCAGGGCGCCGGGCAACAGCCGCACCACCGCGTCCACCAGCACCATGGCGGCCAACTCGCCGCCGCTGAGCACAAAGTCGCCGATACTCACCTCCAAGGGCGAAAGTACCTGGCTGATGCGCTCGTCGAATCCTTCGTAATGACCGGCCACCAGCAGCAGCCGCGGCTTGGCGGCCAGCTCCTGCGCCAAGGCCTGGTCCAAAACACGTCCCTGCGGGCTGAGCAAAATCAGCGTGGGCGGCCGCGGGTCGCGCTGTTGTATTGTCTCGACCGCCTCCACGACCACCGGCGCCATCATGACCATGCCCGGGCCGCCACCAAAGGGCCGGTCGTCCACTGACCGATGGGCATCGCTGGCAAAATCCCTGAGGTTGGTCAGGTGATACTCGACCAACCCCTTCTCGCTGGCTCGCTTGGGGATGCTCGTGCCCAGGATCGGGCCGAACATCTCCGGGAAGAGGGTCAGGATGTCGATCCGCAACGGCTGCATCGACCACCCAGCACGCGGCGCCGCCCACGTCAGGCGCTGGCGGCCTCGGCCGGCTTGGACTCACCTTCAGCGGGCTTGGCCTTGGGCTTGCCCGGCTTGGGCAGGCGCAAAGCCGAATGTTCGATGCCGGCCTTCTTCAGCAAGGAGGAAACCGTCTCCGACGGCACCGCGCCATGGTCCAGCCAATAGCGGCAGCGGTCGAGGTTGGCCTCAAACTGCTTGGTCTTGTCCTGGTTGACCGGGTCGTAGAAACCCAGGTGCTCGATCACCCGGCCATCGCGCGGGGCGCGCCCGTCGATCGCGTTGAGCCGGAAAAACGCCCGGTGTCTTCGCCCCATCCGCTTCAGTCGCAACTTCACCGCCATGCTCGATCTCCAAAGGTCCAAATTTCGCGAATTCGGTAGTATACAGCCCCCAGGGGCTTTGACAAGAACCCGCCCGACGCAAAAAAGTGGCCGGGCGCCGCATGGGCCCGGCCACATGAACGCGACTCGACCGGCCTCAGGGCTGAGCGGGGGCCGACGGCTTCTTTTTCTCGATGGTGTGCAGCTTGATCCAGGCGTCGGCCATCTCCTGGTCGGGGATCCAGAACATCTTGGCCCGCTGCTCCTTGGGCACGTCGGCGGCCTTGTGAATCAGGACCTTGGGCTTGCGACCGGCGGCGTCGAGCCTGGCCTGCTCGGCCGCCAGCTTGTCGGCCTCCTCCTGCATCTGCTTGGCCAGCTTGACGTTCTCCTCGGTGGCATCCGACAGCGCCGGCGACATGCGCTCCCAGTTGACTTCCATGCGAAGAGCCATCAGCAGCGGGTACTGCCCCGGCTGCAAGTCCAGCACCTGCTTGTGCTTAACGGGGATGCCGTTAATGACCAGTTGCACGCGCGTGGCGGCCGTAAAACCGGCGCTCACCTGCACGGTCTGGCGCTGGGGCACGTCCAGTACGGTGTACGCCAGCAGCGTGATCTTCTTATTGGAGGGCTTCAGGCCCGCCTTCAGCGAGATCCCGCCCTGAGCGGCCACTTCCTTGGGCGCGATGGGCCGGAACGTCGCGGTCTGGCCCTCGATGGTGACCTTGTCGCCCACCTTGGGCATGAGTTTGGCGAGGTCGCCTAGATCGACCATGGGGTCGGCCTGCATGGCGAACTTAAAGCTGTCGATCAGAATCCATTCCTTGGGGCTCTGGCCCGACTCATATTTCACCACGGGTACGCCCTCGCCGGCCTTGAAATCCTTCAGGGGTGAGAGAGCCAAAAAGCCGTTGACCGGCGGCTCGCCGGCTCCGCCCACCAGGTAGCCCTCGGGCCCTTCGCGCAGGGGCAGGTAAGGCACGCCGAACATTTCCTCGACCGCGAAGGGGTCGATCAGATAGCCGCTGGCCTCATCCACCTGCTTAAGCTGCAGCGGGCCGTCGGTGGGGTATTTGTCGGTAGGGACGCGCAGCGCCAGGGCCTTGTCCATGAACAGTGCCAGGTAATCCCACACGCGCGTGCGCACCACCACGTTGGGCGGCAGCACCGGAGGGGCGCCCTTCATGTCAATGTAGTCGCCGTGTCCGACGCCCTTGGCCACGACCTGGTGGGCCAGCCAGCCGGTCTTGGCCCGGTAGTTCAGCAGACTGGGCCGAACGTGCATATACCAGGTTCCAGCCCATTCGGTCTCGCCGTTGGCATTGACCTGCAAAATGGTCTGACCCTTGAGCTTGGCCCAGTCCAGGGGCGGCCAGGTGGGGGTCTCGCCGTGATAAGTCACCGACGCAATAGTGCGATCCGGGAAAAGCCAGGCCGCGCGGAAGGGGAACTCGCCGGCCGACGACTTGCCGAAGGTGATCCAAGGGGCATGGCGGAATTCGACGATGCCTGTCTGCTGGGCCACCCAGTCCATCAGCTTGGTTATGCGCTGGGGGTCGGGCTGGTTGTCCTTCAGGTGAGTGATGCCTGGGTTATACCACCGCATGTAAATCATGCCCATTTCATGCTTTGTGGCCACCTTGCGCAGGGCTTCGCACTGGGCGTAATCCTTGGAGTCGCTGTTGTTGGGGATGAGGAAGACCGAGCGGATGCGCTTGGCCCCTTCCGGCACCCAGACCATGATGTCACCCCTGCGCGGCTTGCCGACGGGGGCCTTGCTGGGGGGCGTGCCGACCATCTCCACGGGCAGCATCAGGCCGATGGGCCAGTGCGCTTCGCCCAGAGAGGCATCGCCCTCGGCGGGGGCGGTGGTCGGCTGGGCGCTCAAGCCGCTGGCCAGAAACAAGGCGGTCAAACACAGGGTCGCGATGCGCATCGAAGGTCTCCTGGTATCAGGGCAGGCTCGGGGCCTGCATCCATGTTATTACTTACTCCGCTCCAGCGCGCATGTTGCAATGGGCTGTGGGGCGGCTACAATACGCGGCTCCCCAAGGCTGGCTTGGGGCGATTTTGCTATATGAGGTTCAGTCATGGCACATAAAAAGGGCCAAGGCAGCACGCGCAACGGCCGCGACAGTAACCCCCAGTACCTGGGCGTCAAGGCTTACGGCGGACAGAGCGTTTTGGCCGGCTCCATCATCGTTCGGCAGCGCGGTACCCGCTTCATGCCTGGCTATAACGTGGGCATCGGCAGCGACGACACGCTTTTCGCCCTGGCCAATGGTACCGTCGAGTTCCAGGGGCGCAAAGTCCACGTGCGCACCGCCTGAGGACCCGCCTTGGGCCGCCGGGCGCGCCCGGGGCGCGCTGCTGGCCGGCCCGGCCGCCAGCCGCCGGTTTCAACCAGGATGCTTCTTGAGCGACAAAGGAACAAGCCTTTGTCGCTTTTAGTTGCTTCGCATCATGTTTGTCGATGAAGCCAGGATCCACGTCAAGGCCGGCGACGGCGGCAACGGCGTGATCTCCTTTCGCCGCGAAAAATACATCCCCAAGGGCGGACCCGACGGCGGCGACGGCGGCGACGGCGGCGACGTCTGGTTCATCGCCGACCCCAATCGCAACACGCTCATGGACTTTGCCGGTAAGCACCACTGGCATGCCCGCCGCGGCGAGGACGGCATGGGCAAGCAGATGGCCGGCAAGAACGGCACCGACCTGGTCATCCGCGTGCCGCCGGGAACGCTGATCTATGACGCCGACCACGACCTGATGCTGGCCGACCTGGACGAGCCGCATCGCAAGGTGCTGATCGCCAAGGGCGGCAAGGGCGGGCGGGGCAACTGGCATTTCCGCTCCTCGACCAACCAAGCCCCGCGCTATGCCGAGCCGGGCACCGAAGGCCAGGAGCGCAACCTGCGCCTGGAACTGAAACTCATCGCCGACGTGGGACTGGTGGGCATGCCCAACGCCGGCAAAAGCACGCTGCTGCGGGCCACGTCATCGGCCCGGCCCAAGGTGGCCGACTATCCGTTTACCACCCTGCAGCCGCACCTGGGCATCGTCGAATTGCCCGGCCACCGGCGCATGGTGGTGGCCGACATTCCGGGTCTGATCGAAGGGGCCCACCAGGGGGCCGGCCTGGGCCATGATTTTCTGCGCCATATCGAGCGCACCAAGATCCTGGTGCACGTGCTGGATTTGTTCCCCATGGACGGCTCGGACCCGGCGACGAACTACCGCACCATCCGCCGCGAGCTGGAAGCCTTCAGCCCCGACCTGGCGGCCAAGCGCGAAGTGGTGGCGGCCAACAAGATCGACCTGGCCGTGGATGACTCAGCCCTGGACAAGCTGCGGGCCGAGCTTCCGCAGGCGCGCCTCTACGCCATCTCCGGGGTATCCGGTAAGGGACTGCCAGCGATGCTGGAAACTCTCTGGAGCATGTTGCGGGAGTAAGAGTTGGTAGTGTTGGTAGTTGGGAGTTGATAGTTGGGAGTTGATAGTTGGTAGTTGGTAGTAAAGGAGCCGAAGCGACAGGCTACGTTGGCTCCTTCAGCTCCTCGCCCCCCTGTCATTCTGAACGAAGTGAAGAATCTGCAGGCAGAGCTGCGCTGGCCGACGAGTGCCTGCCCGCCGGCAGGTCCTTCGCTTCGCTCAGGACGACAGCGGAGGCGTGTCGCTCCTTCAGTTCCTCGCCCCTCCCGCCGGCAGGGGAGCCGAAGCAGCAGGCTACATGGGCTCCTGCAGTTTCCACTTGGGGTTCTGGCCGAAGAAGCGGCAGGGGTTGCGGTAAAAGATTTCATCCGCTTCCTGGGCGCTGTGTCCGCGGCGCAGGAATTCCAGCGAGGTATCGATCATGCTGGAGGGGGAGGATTCGCCCCAGTCGGCGGCCGAGTTGACCATGATGCGCTGCGGCCCGTATTTCTCCAGGATATCACAGGCCCGCTGGGGGGTGCATTTGCTGACGTGATAAATGGTCAGCCCGCACCAGAAGCCCTGCTCGCGAGCGATGCGGATGGTGTGCTCTTCGCAGTGGTCGATGAGCACGCGCTCGGGGCGAATGCGGCGATCGTTTTTGAGGATGTCCACGATGATGCTGGTGCCCTTGTGCTTGTCCTCGAGGTGGGGTGTGTGAACCAGGATCAACTGATCAAAGCGGGCGGCCAGGTCGACCTGCTGCTCGAAGGTGGCGATCTCGTTGCGTGTGTTCTTGTTCAGCCCGATTTCACCGATGCCCAGCACCGTGGGCCGCTGCAGAAACTCGGGGATGATCTGGATGACCTGGCGTGACAGTTCCAGGTTGTCGGCCTCCTTGGCGTTGATGCACAGCCAGCAATAGTGATCGATGCCATAGCGGGCGGCGCGCCGGGGTTCGTAGTCGGTCAGGTGGCGGAAATAATCATAGAAGCTCTGGGGCCCGGAGCGATCGAAACCGGCCCAGAAGGCCGGTTCGGTGCAGGCGACCACGCCGCAGCGGGCCATGAACAGATAGTCGTCGGTGGTGCGACTGACCATGTGAATGTGGGGGTCGATGTAGCGCATGGTGCAATTTCCGGTTCGGGGTTTTCTCCGGAGTCAGGGCTTGTGGCGCTGGGGGGGTGGGCTGGTATCGGAAAACAGCATGAGCACGCGCTCGGCGCGGTCGTCGGCGTCTTCCAGTAGCAGCTTCAGCGCCTGCTGCAGTTTTTGCAGGCGCGCATCGTTGCTGATGGCCTGCGGGCCGCCGGCGGCGGCGTGGACACGATCCAGATCGGCCGCCAGCGATAAACAGCGCCAGCGCATTTCGGGGAAATACTGGTCCAGAACCTGCTGTGCGTTGAGCATGGGGACTAGTGTAACATGGGATTTGGGGTTTTGGGTTTAGGGTTTGGATCAGCAGTCTCCGGCCTGATTTTATCCGTCACATAGGCGAAGGACACGGAGCGACGAAGCGACGAAGCGACGGAGCGACGAAGCGACGAAGGGCCCGCTGCTCCCTCCCCCGGTATTCCGGGGGAGGGCCGGGGTGGGGGACTTCCTGCAAACCCCAGACCCCAGACCCTAGCTCCTGGACCCCAGCCCCAAACCCACCAGTGGCTCGTCGCCGTTTGTCGTCTTGAGCGCAGCGAAAGACCTGCCGGCGGGCAGGCGCTGGCCATGGAAAGGTCGTTACGCGCGCAGATTCTTCGCTTCGCTCAGAATGACACGTAAACAATGTCGGTGAAGTCTGCACAGAATCCCCAGACCCCAGCCCCCGCCTCGGCCGGGTGGTGGGCGAGTACGCCCACCCTACCGCTACCAACTACCAACCAGCAACTACCAACTCACGGATCACAGGAACATGCGGGCGATGTCCTGGTAGGTCACGAATACGAAGATGCTGAGGATGATGGCCAGGCCCACAAGCTGGGCCACGGTTTGCGTGCGATGCGAGGGGGGCTGGCCCTGGATTTTCTCAAGGATCAGGAAGACAAACAGGCCGCCGTCCATGATGGGGATGGGCAGGAAGTTGACCACGGCCAGGTTGGCGCTGATGAGGGCCAGGAACCAGACCAGCCAGTCCATGCCCTTGGTGGCGATGCGCGAGCCCTCGGTGACGATGCCCAGCGGGCCCATGAAATTGCTGGCGCTGACCTGGCCTTGGAAGACGCGCTGCAGGGTCACGTAGAACTGCAGGATGAAATCGCGCGTTTCGGTGACGCCCCAGGCGGCCGCGATCAGCGGATTGTGGGTCTGCCGCACGGCCAGCAGCGGTTGAAGATTCTGGTCGTGGGCCAGGCGGATTTTGGCCAGGTTGTCCTGGGCCTGATCCATGGGCAGTGTCAGGGTCAGTTCCGTGGACTGGCCGAGGCGCTGGGCCTGGACGGTCAGGCGGGCGTCGCCCTTGGCCAGGCGCAGCAGGCGATAGACATCAAACCAGGAGCTGACGGGTTGGCCGTTGACTTGCACGATGCGCGTGCCGCGCTCGACGCCGGCGCTGGCCGCGGCGCTGCCGCTGACCACGGCGCTGACGACCGGCTCGTGCGAGGCATAGCGCATGGCCACGCCCAGGCCGCGCATGCGCGGCTCGGTGCGGGTGGCCGGCAGAATGGGGGCGGTTTTTCCGGGCTTGCCATCGCGCACATAGCCGACGATCACCGGCTTGTCGTTGCGGGCGGCGCTGCGGATGCGCTCGGTGAATTCGCGCTGGGTGGGGTAGTGCAGCACGCTGCCTTCGCTCTCGATGGAGACGATCAGGTCGCCGCTCTTGAGGTGGCCGGCGGCCGAGGAGTCAGGCTTGGCCGAGTCGATTTGCACCAGCGGTTCCATGCCGGCGATGTTCAGGGGCGTGTTGCCATAGAAGGGCAGGAAGCGCGGGCGAATCTGGACCTGTCGGAGCGTTCCCTGGGCCGATCGCACGGTGACTTCAACAGGCTGGCCGGCGGCCTGGTCCAGGGCCTGCACCAGAACATAATGGTCCTGGGGTTGGACGGGCTTGTCGCCCACGCGGATGATCACGTCGCCGGGATAGATGTCGGTGGCGGGGGTGGCCTGCGGATTGAGCAGCTTCCAGGTGTCGGTCAGCTTCGGATCCAGGCCGCGCAGCTCCATGGCTGGCTCGATGCCCAGGCCCAGGAAGGCGGCCTCCTGCTGCGAGCGGTCGGGCTTGACGAGCAGGTCGTGGACGGTGCCGTCGGGTTCCCGGACGGTCAGCGAGACCTGGCGGCCTTCGCGGATGAGGACGGTGTTGAGCTTGAGCTTGGTGAAGTCGTGCTGCCAGCGGCCATCGAGCGTGAGGACCTTTTGGCCCGGGTGGGCGCCGGCCCGCTGGGCAGGCGAGTCGGGCAGGACGTAGCCGATGACGGCCGGGGGCGAACGGAAGCCCACCAGAAACAGGACCATGAACAGGATGCCGGCCAGGATCACATTCATGATGACGCCGGCCGACACCACCAGCATGCGGGCGCCGATGGACTTGCGGTTGTAGGCCCGCGGGTCGTCCACGGTGGCGTTGGGGTTCATGTCATCCTGGCCGAGCATCTTTACATAGCCGCCCAGGGGCATCCAACTGATGCGATATTCGGTTTCGCCCAGGCCCAGTTGACGGCCGGCCTGTTCGAGCTGCTGGCTGGACCAGTTGGCATCGGTGCTGCCCGCGGTGGCCAGGTGACGGCGGATGCGGTTTTCGTAGTCGCTGACGGTGCTGCCCAGGCGCAGGCCCATGCCCTTGCGCCAACTGACCAGGGCCTGGCCGATGCCGATGGCAAACTGCTCGACGCGAATGCCCATCCACTTGGCGGCCAGGAAATGCCCCAGCTCGTGGAAGAAGACCACGAACCCGAATCCCAGGATCAGCAGCACGATGGACAGGACGTTGGAGAACATCAGAGGGGGTAATTATACAGCAATTTTCAGGAAAGCGTAGCTGCCGACCGAACGGGATGGACCGCCACCCCCAGTTGTGTTTCGACTACAGCACGGGCCCAGGCATCAGCCGCCAGCAGGTCTGAAAGACCCGGGCTGGCGGTGGTGCGATGCTGGGACATTGTAACCTCTACCAGCCGCGAAATCTCCAGTAGAGTGATCTTTCCGGCCAAAAAAGCGGCGACGGCGGCCTCGTTGGCGGCGTTAAAGACGGCGCCCATGGTACCACCGGTACGAACTACCTCATAGGCCAGCCTCAGAGCGGGGAAGCGGGCTGGGTCGGGCGGCTGGAAATTCAGCGACAGGGGGTGGGTCAGGTTCAGCCGTTTACCCAGGCCGGTCAGCCGCTGGGGGTAGGTCAGGGCGTACTGGATGGGCGTTTTCATGTCGGGCGGCGAAAGCTGGGCGATGACCGAGCCGTCCACGAATTCGACCATGGAGTGAATGATGGATTCGGGGTGGATGACGACCTCGACCTTTTCCGGGGGCAGGTCAAACAGCCAGCAGGCTTCGATGATCTCCAGGGCCTTGTTGAACATGGTGGCCGAATCGATCGTGATTTTGTGGCCCATGCGCCAGGTGGGGTGGCTCAGGGCCTGCTGGACGGTGGCCGATTCCAGTTCTTTGCGCGTCCAGTTGCGGAAGGGTCCGCCGCTGGCGGTCAGGATCACGCGCCTGACTTCGCCCAGTCGGCCGCACTGCATGGCCTGGAAGACGGCCGAGTGTTCGGAATCCACGGGCAGGACCGGGGCGCCGCTGGCCTTGGCCTGGGGCAGGAGCAGGGCTCCGGCGACGACCAGGGCTTCTTTGTTAGCCAGGGCGAGGGTTTTGCCGGCCTGCACGGCGGCCAGGACGGCCGGCAGCCCGGCCGCTCCGACGATGGCGGCCAGGACCACGTCCACGTCATCGCGGCGGACCATTGCCTCCAGGCCGGTGGGCCCGCGGTAAATGGCTACGTTGAGCGCGGTCAGTTGTTCAAGGGTAGCGGGGGCGGGATGCTCGGCCGTGAGGGCGACGGCGGTGGGGCGGTGGTGGCGGACCTGGTCCACCAGCCTGGCGGTTTGGCGATGGGCGCTGAGGGAGGCGACCTGGTAGGGAGGGCCCAGGTGCTCAATGACCTCCAGCGCCGCGGTGCCGATGGAACCGGTCGAACCCAGGATGGCGATGCGCTTGCTCAAGAGCCGCGGGCAAGACTAATGCCTGGCGGGTGATCCGTAAAGCGCCGGCCGGCATTGGCTGAAGGATAAAGCGGACCCTGGGGAAAAATAGTGATGGGCTCGGGCGGTGCAGACGGTATGATGGCGCCGCCGGCCGGGACAACGGTCGGGCGTCAAACGGGAGAGACCCATGGAAGCCACCAGCATTACCTGTCCGAACTGCGGCGCGAATGTGCCTTTGACGGCGGCCTTGGAGGCGCGCATCAAGACGGAACTGCAGGCCCAGATGGCCGGCGCCCAGGCCGAGCTGCGCAAGCGCGAGCAGGCGCTGCAGGCCGCGCAGGAGAACATGCAGGCGGACGTGAAGCGGCGCGTGGAAGAGCAGGCGAAGGTGATCGTCGCCGAGCAGCAGGCCAAGGCCCGCGAGACCGTGGCGTTGCAACTGAGCGCCATGCAGACGGAGCTGAAGGCCAAGGACGAGAAGGTCAGGCAGATGCAGCAGCAGGAGCTGCAGTTGCTGAAGGATAAGCAGGCGCTGCGCGAGGCGCAGGATTCGTTTGAGCTGGAGAAGGCGCGGCAGATCGAGGCCGAGCGGGAGAAGATTCGCCAGGAGGCGCTGGGCAAGGCGACCCAGGCGTCGGCGGCGGCGATGGAGCAGTTGCGGGCGGAGCTGGCGGTCAAGGAGCAGCGGCTTAAGGAAGCCCAGGATGCCGAACTGAAGCTGCGGCAGGAGCGGGCCGAGCTGGAAGAACAGAAGAAGGCGATGGACCTGGAGGTGGCGCGGCGCACGGACGAGGCCAAGCAGGTCGTCGCCAGGCAGAAGGATGAGGAGTATCGCCTGCGCGAGGCCGAAAATCAGCAGAAAATGGCGTCGATGATGGCGCAGATCGATGAACTGAAGCGCAAGGCCGAGCAGTCATCGCAGCAGGCCCAGGGCGAGGCGCTGGAACTGGACCTGGAGAGCGCGCTGCGGCGCTGTTTCAACGAGGATGAGATCGTGCCGGTGGGCAAGGGCGAGCGGGGGGCCGATGTGCTGCAGCATGTTCGCAACGAGCTGCGCCAGAGCTGCGGCACGATCATCTGGGAAACCAAGCGCACGCGAAGCTGGTCGGAGGGCTGGTTGCAGAAGCTCAAGGATGACGCCCTGGCGGCCAAGGCCAGCGTCGCGGTGATCGTATCGGTGGCCATGCCCAAGGGCGTCAGCGCCTTTGAGTGTCGCGAGAATGTGTGGGTGACGGTGCCGCATTTGGCGCTGCCGCTGGCGGGGGCGCTGCGAATGACGCTGCTGGAAACGGCCGCGGCGCGGCGGGCCTCGGACGGCCAGCACGGCAAGATGGAGATCATTTACAACTACATCAGCGGCCAGCAATTCCGGGCCCGGGTGCTGGCCATTGCCGAGTCGTTCAAGGAAATGCAGGAAGAGCTGACCGCCGAGCGCCGGGCGTATGCCAGGATGTGGGCGAAGCGCGAGAAGCTGTTGGAGCGGGTGATGAACAACACGCTGGGCCTGTATGGGGATGTGTCGGGGGTGATTGGCGCCGACCTGCCGGCGATCGAGATGATGGACTTGCCGGCACTGCCGGAAGGGTCGGCGTAGGAACTGCGCGCGTTTGGCAGGGAGAACCCTTCACGCCTTTGTGATCAAATCTGAATTTAGTGGCGCTTCGTGGTTCTTGGTGGAAAATCAAAACGGAAGGCGAGTTGCCCCTACGGCGACCACTCGTAGAGGTAAATGGTGTGATTCAGTACCGCCAGCGGCCGGCACTGGCGGACCTGATCGTAGTATTGTCGCTCGTGGGGGGTCAGATAGAGCCCCTGGAGCAAAGTGGCGCTGACGGCCAGCACATCGCCGGGGGCAGCGGGCAGCGTGGTGGGGCGGCCGGGCAGGTCGTTGGCCATTTCAACGCGCGTGGTGCCGGGGGCGTCGATGAACCGGATTCCATAGGCGCGAGGCTGGCAGATGCCAAAGTAGGCCAGGTATAGGCGGCGCTGCGGGTTCTGCTCCTGCCAGCGCTTAAGGGCTGGCAGGTCCTGACCCCAGTCGAGGTTGGAGTCGCCCAGAAGTTCGAGCCGGCCAATGCCCTGATCGGCCGGCGTGTTGAAAAAGGCGATGTAGTTGGGGAAAGCCCGCAGCGACTCGGCCGCCAGCCCGAGAACCAGCAGCACGCCAAGAGTTGTGACGGTCTTGGGCCAGCAGCCCAGGAGCTTGGCCGCGGCCGCGGCGATGCCGACGTAAAGCAGCGGATAGACCGGCAGCATGTGGCGCAGCCCCAGGTTCAGGCTGGACCCCATGGCGATCAGCAGATAGACCACCGGCACCAGCAGCACGCACAGGACCGTCCACCACTTTTGCGCCGATTCCTGTTGGCCACGGCGGCGCCACAGCCAGATCGCGCCGGCCAGGGCCAGGCCGCCGGCCAGCAGCGTGGCGGTGGGCGTCTTGGCCGCCAGGGTGATGGGAAAGTAGCTGGCCGAACCGGCGTGGGTGATGTTGCCCAGCAGGTAGCTGTCGCGCGACAGCGACCACGCCCGCATGTACAGCAGGCCGGCAATATAGGTCTGGGGCGCCAGGCGATATCGCTCGATGCGCAGCAGCAGTCGCGTTGGCAGCGACGGTGGTACCTGGCGCACACGCTCATAGGGGAAATCACCGTTGGGATTTTGCCGCAGCAGGCGGTGATAGGCCTCTTCCTCGACCGGGCGCTGCATGTTGATGGTCTGGCCATCGGGTGACGGGGCGAAGCGGAAGCCGTACAGCGCCCAGATCATGACATGGCTAATGGCGCTGGCGGTGATCATGGCCACGACCACCATCCCCAGTCGTGACCAGCGGGTGCGGCGGAGCCGTCCGAGGGCGTCCCAGTCGCTGGATTGCAGGGCGCGAAGCAGCAGCAGAAGGCCCAGCAGCGGCACGATCAGCAGGCCGCTGAACTTGGTGCTGACCAGCGCGCCGCACAACAGGGCAAAGAGCGACAGGTTGGCCAGCGTCAGCCTTCGGCCCATGGACCATGTGGCCCAGGCGGCCGCCACGGTCAGGAGGCTGAGGGCCACGTCATTCTTGACCAGGGGGCCGTGCCCCAGGAAGTTGGGATCGAAGGCGAACAGCAGCGCGCCGGCCACGGCCGCCACCGGCCCGGCCAGGCGCCAGGACCAGGCGGCGACGACTAAGCCCGCCACTACGGCCAATATCAGCATCATGACCCGCGCCTGCTGCACGGCGCGCAGGCCCCGCTGGTCCTGGTAAAGCACGTGGGCGGCCCATGGCCAGTGCAGGCGGACCTTGCCCAGCATCTGGTTCCAATTGCCGTCGGCCGGGTCAAAGCTAAGGGCGTCGGTCCCCAGCGGCAGCGCCGCCCAGTATTGCCAGAGATTGGGGTCCTCGGGATTGACACGGAAATCGCGCTGGTGACGGATGGCCCAGGCGGCGGCCGTGTGCAGCGGCTCGTCAAAAGTGGCCGACTTGTCCTGCACCGCGGTCCACGCCAGCAGCGCGTAAAGCCCCAGTGCCGCGGCCACCACCGGCAGCGCCAACATCGCACCCACACGACAGGATCGGCAGTTCATGATGTCTGAAGCGGGCGCGGCGCCGCCACGCCCGAGGGATATTTGTGAACCTTGCGGTCGATGTACCAGATGGACACCAACGCCAGCGCCAGCAGCAGCACATAAGCCAGCACCTTGCGCCACAGCGGCCAGGGCGAATGAGGCCTCAGGTCAGCCGGCGACGAGCCGTTCAATGGTTCTTGTTGAGGAGTCATGGTTACTTGCTCAGCAGGCTCAGTCGCAACGGGCGACTGGTGGGCTGGGCGGCGGCGCTGGCCTGGCCGTTCAGCAGCGCCGCCAGGTATTGCCGCGCAAAGGCGCGCCCCATCGGGGCAATATGGTCGCCGTTGTGCCCGTAAAGTTGCGCCCAATCAGGGTCATAGGGACGAGGTTCCAGCTTGGCATACTGCGCGGCATCCGCGCCGGCGGGCATGGCAAAGCCCACGCGGCCGGCGGCGTCGCACTTGACGCCGTCGATGGTGCCGAACAAGCGCGTGCCCGTGCCCAGGACGATGCCGTCGTTGCGACTGCTCATCGCGTACATGTGGCCGCGCACGCGCGACAGGGCCCGGCTCAGGTCATACTGCGGCGAGAGCGCCGGGGCCAGCAGGATCACCGTCTGCACCTGCACATCCTCCGGCAGATTCTCCATCGCCCAGACGGCGATGCCCGCGCCGCCGCTGTGGGCGGTGATGTGAATGACCTGGCGGGGGTCGGCGCGGTATTTGGCTGTCAGCCTGGCGGCGATCAGGCGGGCTTGGCCCATGTTGTGCTCGCGCGCCCGCAGGGCCGTCAGGCCGGGGTTGCCGTTGGTCCAGTCATAGGTGTCGATCTGGGCGTCCACACCGCCGTCCGCCAGGCCGGCCACCAGGGTCTGGTCGATCCAGCGCGGGCCGGCGATGCCGGGCAGATGCAGCAGGTACGGGCGCGGTGGCGGGGCAGCGGGCTTGGGCGCAGCGCATCCGCCGGCGACCAGCGCTGCTAACACCCCCAGGGAAATCAGGCAACTGGCTTGACGCATCAGATCGCCACCCATTGTAAGCGTTGGCCGCCCTTGTGTGGTAGTACGCCGGCGCAGTGTGAAGCGTTGGCGCCATCGCATTGGCATTGGCACGGCGGCCGGTTAGATTAGCCGCCCCCAAACAAAACCCGAGGTCAAAAACAATGTCCCAGCCATGTTATCTGATGTCCGTGGAGCAGCATAACGCCCTGGTCAGCGCCGCCTATCGCCATCGCGGGTTTAGGGCTGACGAGGCCGAACTGGCGGCCAGGTTCTCCCAGGTGACGGCCTGGCATGGCATCAAGACCCACAACGCCATCAAGGCTTTGCATCTGGATGAGCTGTTCGGCTCCAAGGCCGGCGGCTGCAAACCCGGCGCAGCCATCGAGAAAATCCCCAGTCGCTATAAGGCCGTGCAGACCTGGAACGCCAACCGCAAACTGGGCCAGGCCACGGCCTATGAGGCGATCGACACGGCCATGGCCCTGGCCGACGAATATGGCATCGGCCTGGTGGTGGTCGACAATGCCTTTCACTACCTCTGGGGCGGAGGCTATGTCATCGAGGCGGCCAACCGCGGCTATATCGCTTATACCTGCTGCACCGCGGCGCTGGCGGAGGTGGTGCCGTTTGGCGGCAAGTTCCCCACCCTGGGCACCAATCCCCACTCCTGGGCTTTCCCCACGCGCGATCTGGTGGGCTTCCCCATCTGCATTGACTGGGCCACCAGCAGCGTGGCCATGGGGCGCGTGCAGCAGTTTGCCCGCGAAGGCAAGCAGTTGCCGCCGGGCTCGGCGGTCGATGAAAACGGCAACCCGACCACCGACCCCAGCAAGGTCAAATCGCTGCTGCCCTTTGGTCAGCACAAGGGCTATGGGCTGTCATTGCTGAATGAACTGTATGCGGCCTATACCGGCGGCTCGCTGCCGACGATTCGCAATCGCTGGGACAAAGTCCCCCCCGGCGAGAAGGGCACCTGCTGTTTCCTGTTCCAGTGCATGCGGCCCGAGGCAATGGGCTGCCAGAATTTCGCACAAGGGCGCACGCAGGCGCAGAATGTCCAGGCGGTGATTCAGGACATCCTCGGCCACGGCAACAGCAGCGCCATGCTGCCCGGGCAGATCGAGGCCAGCAGCGCCGCCCTCAGCGCCAAACACGGCGGCCTTTTGTTCACCGAGGCCGAGATCAATGCCTTTGCTCACATTGCGCAGGAAGCCGGTGCGGGCTTCGACCCCGCGGCATTGCGCAAGGTCGAACTCTGAGGTGGCGCGGCAGCAGATGGAGCCCAGCGCGGGGCTGCGCTTACCACTGCGCTTCTTCGAAGGGGTTGCTGGGGCCTTTGATCTTGGGCTTGGGCAAGAGGTTCAGCATGGCCCGCACCAGCGTCGCATCGCCCGGGCCGCTGATGCGCACGTTCAGCGGTGAACCCTTCAGCAGGTGAATCGTCGAGGCATGCGGCTCCTGCTTGTTGGCGGCCATCTCCAGGAACTTTTGCCGGCTATACACCTGCGGCGTCAAAAGCTGCATGAAGCAACTGGCCTGGTGAAACGCCAGGGGGTTGCCGCCTTCGTCAACTTCCACCAGCGGATGCCGCGACGGAGCGGCCAGCAGCACCGCCGCGTGCTTCTGGGCCTCGTCCATCAAAGCATCGATATCGCTATAGGGCACGGCCGGCCGGGCCGCATCGTGCAGCAGGACATGCGTGCAGTCGGCCGACAGGTTCTGGGCCGCGGCCGCGATCTGATCGATCCAGCGCGGGCCGCCGCCAACCGTCTTCACGCCGGTGAGCCCCAGGTGGCCGCCGAATTTGCGCTTCCCTTCCTCCAGAAAGTCCGGCAGCAGGCACAGTTGAATCTGTTTGACGTTGTCACGGTTCACAAACAGTTCCACGCTGCGCAGCAGGGCTTCGCGCCCGTCGATCTTCACGAACGCGCCGCCAGCCTCGCCGGCCTGCCCGGGCGGGGGAGCGGTCACCAGAAGTACGCTGAAAACGGCCATAGAAAAACTCCGGCTTAAAGGCCGGAGTTTATCGTTCAACCCTGCGGGCGCTCTGTCAAGTCGGCCGCCGGTAAACTTCTCAGCGGCGATCACGATCGGCGTCCCGCTCTTCCATGAGGGTGCCATCGGAGGCCACGCGGAGCGTGCGGCCGTCCACGCTGCGCACCAGGTAGAACGTCTTGCCATCGCGCTGGACCTGGAAGACACGGTCGACCTTGTTACCGCCGATCTCCTTGCCGATGGTGCTCTTCACCTGGCCGGGCAGCGTCTGGAAACTCATTTCGCGACGCGTGCCGCGGTCGTCCCAGTAATCGTGATCCTCATCGAGCTGTTTCCCGTTGGAATCGACCATCACCGAACCTTCGCCGCGGACGCGCACATCGTAATAGGTCCGGCCGTGACGGTTCAGCTCATAGGCCCGGATGATCTTGTCCTTGCCGAACTCGCGCGAGAGCGACTTCTGCACCGACTCGGGCAGGTCGTCATAGCGAACGACCTTGCGGGCCCCGCCTTCGCCAGTGCGGTCCCACAGGCTGCGCAGTTCACCGTCGCGGTTAACCACGACGATCAGGTCGCGCTCGCCGCGGTCCACGATGGCCTTGTAGTAGGTCTGGTTGCCGCGATCGACACGTTGAACTTCAGTGATCTTTCCTTCGCCTTTCTCCTGGTCGATGGTCCGCCTTACGGCCGCCGGCACATCCTTCAGATCGACCTCGCGGAAACGTGGCCGATCGTCGTCACGGCGACGGGCGCGATCCCGATCGTCATCCCGCGCCCAAGCGGCCGGGGCCATCGGCAGCATGGCGACGCTCAGCACACCCAGCAGTAACACCTTCTTGGTCATGGGTAACCTCCGGTTAAAGATTGAAGGCCAGCGGGGAGTGCAAATACCAAGCCAACAGGAACGATGTAACAGAGCGATGGAAGGTAGGGCCTTGGCAAGCGGATCAGGCCGCCGGGACGATGCGTCGCGGCGTCAAATGGGCTGTCATACGGTCGGCCAGGCCGCCGCCCATTAACGCGCCAGCAGCGGCTGGGCTGCCCGCTGGAACCACTGCTGGCCGAACGCCTGCTGCCCCCACAGCAGAACGGTCGCCAGACCCACGGGGCTGAGCAGGTCGGTCTGGCTCAGCACCGACTCGGTCGCCTGCCTGTCGGCGGCGATGGGCCAGGCGGCGTCGTGTTCGGCCCGATCCACCTGCGCTGCAAGTTGTGCGGCCGACAACGACGTGCGGACCCTGACGATCAATTCCGGCTGGCGCAGCAGGGCGTCCTCGACCAGACCCAGGCAGCACAGGTCGGCCAGCTCGGTCGCCTTCAGCGAAAGTTCCTCGTGCAGTTCCCGGCGGGCCTCATCGAACAGGTCCAGCGGATCGCGCGCCTCCAGGGCACCGGCGAAAGGGTGAACGCGGTTGGGGTAGTAGGCCACGCTGTCGTTGCGCCGGCCCAGCATCAGCAGTCCATCGGCGCTGACCAGCGCGGTACTGACGCCAATGGCGTTGGCCAACGCCGGCCAGCCCAGTGTGTCGGCCAGCTCGGGGTGATAGAGGTTGGTCCCCAGGAACAGGCGATAGGAACTGCGGCTGATCTGCAACTCCAGGTTCTGCGGACCGCTCTGGAAGGATTCCAGCCGGCATACCGGGCCATCGAAGAGCCGCTCGCCCAGGCGCTGGCGCGCCGCGGCCCATTCCCTGTCAACCAGGCGGCTGACCTCTGGCGACAGTTGATGCGTGCTGGGCACCCAGCGCAGGGACACCTGGCCGGGTTGCCACTGGCCAATGGCGTGAAAGCGAAGCATCAGTAGTAAAACTCGATGCCGCCGCCGCCCCAGAGCTGGGTATCGGTGCGGAGCTTGTCACTGAGTCCGTCGGTGTAGTTCAGGTAACCCTTCAGCGACCACTCACCATACCGGCGGGGGATGTTCAGCAGTTCGTTCAGGGAGTACTTGGCCGTCAGCCCCAGTTGATAGCGCTGCAGGCCGCTGTCGGTGCCATCCGGACCGGCAAACAGCTCGATGCCGCGCACATAGGACACCAGGGCATCGACCGTCAGGGTCAGGCCGGTGTCCTCGATCACAAAGTCATGGCGGATGCCGGCCTCGATGTAATAGCCGTTGAACAGGTCATAGTCGTAGGCCACCAGGATGTAGGGCGACAGCACCGGCTTATCGAGCTTGAAGAACACGTTGTCCATGAGGGTCAACTTGCCCCAGACCTCGTTGGTGTCCTGGCTTTCGCGGTTGGGGAAGATGTAGGCGGTGTGGCCGCCCTCGAGGATAAAGGGCTGCAGGGTCAGGCGGGCCCCGAAATAGGGGCGGATTTCCTGGAAGCGCGATACGGGATCGGAGTCATAGACGTTGACAAACACGCCGGCGAAGGGATGCGGCACCTTGGGGCCCAGGTTGAGGACGAGATGGCCGTCGAATTGCAGGTTGGCCGCATCTTCCGGGCCGCCGACCTCGGAACGGTCGATGCCGCGGAAGACATAGTCGGTCATGTATTGGACGTTGAAGTCGAGGTTGGCCCCGCCCTGGTTGTACAGCTCGTTTTCGGCCGGGGGCAGGGGGCGGCGATAGACGCTCTGGTCGTCGGGTTGCAGGCTAAGCTGCAGGGGCTGGATCTGCTGGGCCCGGGCCCCGGTAGCCATCGCCGCCAGGAGGAACACGGCCACGAAGACGGCTTGCATGCGTATCGTGTTCATGAAGCGGCCACTGTAGCCGCCGGGCGGGTGGAAGCCAAGGGAATTTGTGGGCGGCGCCGCCTGAATGCGGGCGCGGATAGGTTGCAGATTCCACGGTCGAGCCACTTGACGCCGCTCCCGGTGGAGGATGATCTATCGAGCGCGCTCGCAGTCGGGCGCCAGGATATCGCGCGCAGGCCTGGGGCATCCTCTGGGCCTCGGGCCGCTGCGTCGCCTGCCTGCTCTATTTTCTATTGTCTATTTTCTTTGCCCTGCACACGCAGTCCGGCGCAGCGTATAATTTCACTCAACATCCCGATCGCGCGTCTTCCCCCCGAATTCGCTCCCCCGGGACCTGCGGCGTGGCTACCGTCGGCCGGAGAGTTGGTCGTCAGGAACGCTCCGAGACGGAACAACGGCGGCCCTATGTCAGTCGCATGCCTGCAAAACTCCGCGGCGACCTCAGCATCGCATCACGCTCCCAGACTGAAGTTCAACGGCTCCGACCGCTTTATCCGCGAACTGCGGCGGCGCGTCGACGCATATTTCGAGCGGACCGGCCGCCGTCGCCGCGACTGCGCCCAGATGTATTTTAAGACCGCTACCATCCTGGCGTGGTTCGTGGCCGCCTACGTGATGCTGGTGCTGGTCGTCACGAGCTGGTGGCTGGTCGTCCCGCTGGCTGTCGTGTTGGGCCTGGCTGTCGCGGCCATCGGGTTTAACATTCAACACGACGGCGGGCACAAGGCCTACTCTAATCGGCCGTGGGTGAACAAACTGATGGCGATGACGCTGGACCTAATGGGCGGCAGCTCATACCTGTGGGACTGGAAGCACAACTCAATCCACCACACTTACCCGAATGTCGACGGTGAGGATGACGACATTAATATCGGCTTTCTCGGCCGGCTGTCGCCCCAGCAGCCCCGTTATCGTTTCCACCGCTTCCAGGGCATCTACATGTGGGTCTTGTACGGGTTCCTCGCCATCAAGTGGCACTTCGTCGACGACTTTTACCAGATCGCCGTTGGCCGCATCGGCCCGCACAGAATTCCCCGTCCCAGGGGCAAGGACCTGCTGGTGTTCGTCGCGGGCAAGCTTATCTTCTTCTCGCTGGCGTTCGGTGTTCCCCTGTTACTGCACCCGTGGTGGGCGGTGTTGGCGGTTTATGCGGTCGCGGCGTTTGTCAGCGGACTGGTTCTGGGCGTTGTCTTCCAGCTCGCTCATTGCGTCACGCAGGCGGACTTCCCCGTTCCGGTCTCGACCCCCGCAGGAGGCCAGCGAATGGCGACGGAATGGGCGGTGCACCAGGTGCAGACGACGGTGGACTTCGCCCGATCCAATCGCGTGCTGAGCTGGCTGCTGGGCGGGCTGAATTTCCAGGTCGAGCACCACCTGCTGCACAGGATCTGTCACGTGCGCTATCCGGCCCTGTCAAAGGTGGTGGAGGAGGTCTGCCGGGAGTTTGGCGTACGCTATGCGGCGAACCGAACGTTCTTCAGCGCCGTGGCGTCCCACTTCCGTTGGCTGCATCAAATGGGCCGGCCGATAACTCGGACAACGTCGTAGGCACGAAAGCGACCGAGAGCTGAAGCGATCGGCAACCCGGCAGCCAGCGGATCCACCAGGGCCAAGAGATAGCCAGTATCGATGATCCGGCCGGTCAGGGCGACCGGCCATTCAGGGCCTGTTGGACGAACCAGCCGACGAAGCTCTTCGCATCCTTCTTCATCTGCGGCCGCCGAGCGCGGGTGCGAACGGGGGAATGCCGCTTTGCCTGCCTAATATGCAGCAGACCGGGCATTCGTCCTGGCTGGTGCACAAGGAGTACGCGAACATGAGACCCAAGAACACAATCTGCCTGTGGTTCGACAAAGACGCGCACGAGGCCGCGCGCTTCTACGCAGCCACCTTTCCCGACAGCAAGGTGATGGCCGTTCACAAGGCCCCCAGCGACTTCCCTGGCGGTAAGCAAGGTGATGAACTGATGGTGGAATTCACCGTCCTGGGAATTCCTTGCCTCGGCCTCAACGGCGGCCCGGCATTCAAGCCCAACGAGGCCTTCTCCTTCCAGATCGCCACCGACGACCAGGAAGAGACAGACCGCTACTGGCACGCGATCGTGGGCAACGGCGGCCGGGAAAACGCCTGCGGCTGGTGCAAGGACCGCTGGGGCCTGTCCTGGCAGATAACGCCGCGCACGCTCATGGATGCACATGCGGCGGGTGGCGACGAAGCGAAGCGCGCTTTCCAGGCGATGCTGACCATGAAAAAGATCGACATCGCGGCCATCGACGCAGCGCGTCGGGGCTGAAGTGCCGCAGTGGATCGCCCACAGCGTCACCGTACGGCAAGCGCCGCCTCAATGGAGTCCTGCCCGGTGAACTGTGGGACCACGCCGCGAAGGCCGACGAAAAAGCGGCGCAGAATCCGGCGCAGCATATGTCGGAACAGGCCGGAACCGGCCGGCAATGGCAAGGGGACGCCGGACCAGAAAACGCAAAAACCCCTGCAATTGCAGGGGTGTGCGCCTCTGCGCCGATCGGTGCGACATCGTCTGAAATCGGGGCGACAGGATTTGAACCTGCGACCTCTAGACCCCCAGTCTAGCGCTCTAAACCAAGCTGAGCTACGCCCCGTAGCTTCATTCTCCCCTGAGTCTAAAGGTTCGCACCGGCAAGTCAAATGGGCATCACCATGCAGGTCCAGCAAAATGCACGCTCCCTGCGAAATTCCGAAGGCCCTACGGCACTCGTCTTCTCCCCATGGTCTGGGGAATGCCGGGGCGGGCGCGCATTCGGAACCGCAAGCACGCCGAGCTGCGCAAAGATCCAATTCGTTTTCTCGCAACGGCGCCACGGCGCAACGATCCACATTCGTGGCGCCTTTGCGTCGTGGCGAGAGTCTGCCCTGGTTGCGTTTCCGGCATCGAGCCGTCGTCGCGGTTTTCTCAGGCTGATACGGAATTCAATTCCGCGGTGCAGCCATTCCGTGTGGGTGAGGCCGGCCACATACCCTACGCTACTGGCAGTTGCCAGCGGCCACTATCATGCGATATTAGAACAGCGTGGATTAACGGAGATGGACATGGGATTGAGCACGCAGCAGAAAACCGGGAAAAGGTCGCCGTTGCGGGGGGCTCTTTTGCCGCAGGCAGGTGGTGGTCTGCGCCACGCGATATATGACCAGGGGCTGGACATGATCGCCTGGGCGATAGCGTCGCTCGTGTTTCTTATCTTTGCGGCCATGGAATGGCTGCGCTATTGGCAGAAATCACCGCCGAGGCCATGGCTCGCCACGATCATGTTTCTCGGTGTCGCCAGTTATGCCGCCTTGCGAATTGTGCGCAAGCTGCCGGTTCTGAAGAATCTGATCCTCGGGTTCCATGGCGAGCGCACCGTGGGACAGCTCCTGGACTCACTGCGCGCCAAGGGATACCACGTCTTCCACGATCTTGTCGACGAACGTGGGAACATCGACCACGTGCTGATCGGTCCGGGTGGTGTGTTCGCCATCGAGACCAAGACGTTCAGCAAGCCCAACGATCACGATGCCAAGATCGTGTATAACGGCTGTCGCATCCTCATCGACGGCATTGAGCCGGACCGCGATGCGCTAACCCAGGCGAGGGCAGCGGCGCAGAGCGTGCGCAGGATTCTTAGAGAGCAGACTGGCCAGGATGTGCCTGTGAAACCAGTGGTGCTCTATCCGGGGTGGTTCGTGGAGAAGCTGGTCCCAGATGCCGAGGTCTACGTAGCGAATGATGAGTGGTTTCGAAAAAGCTTTGATTATGAGCACGCGGCGCGTGTGCTCGATGAGCCCACACTACGTCTGTTGATCGCGGGAATCGAACGCGCGCAACAGGACCAGAACTGAGGGGGCGCTGCGCCATCGTGCCTGCTTGTGGCCTCCGACGAGCGCAGCCGGTGGGTGGCAAAACGGCGCTAAGTCCACACATCGGCGCGGCTCTGAACGCACATCCGTTCCGAGTTCACGTCGCGATGCCGTCGCGGCTTCGCGCCGTCACATTCTCTGCTCTTCACCCTTCTTCACCCGCCGCCCGCTTGTCCCCGCCGCCGCTCACCGCTACACTCCGCGCCTCGTACGAACCAACATTCGGAGACCGCGCACACCATGAAAGTCCTGCTCATCGGCAACGGCGGCCGCGAACATGCCCTGGCTTGGAAGCTGGCGGCTTCCCCGCGCCTCACCCAGCTCTTCTGCGCCCCGGGCAACGCCGGCACCGCCCAACTGGCCGACAATGTGGCCCTGGACCCGCTGGACTTTGCCGCGGTGGAAAAGTTCATCCGCGCCCAGGGTGTGCAGTTTGTCATCATCGGTCCCGAAGACCCCCTGGCCGCCGGCCTGGCCGACCTGGTGCGGAAACTGGGCCTGCCGGTCTTCGGACCCTGCCGCGATGCCGCCCAACTCGAAGCCGACAAGTGGTTCGCCAAAGAACTGATGCGCCACCAGGCCATTCCCACCGCCGAGGCCCGCAGCTTCACCGATGCCCACCAGGCCGAGCAATATATCCAGGCCCACGATGAACCGCTGGTGGTGAAGGCCGCCGGACTGGCCAAAGGCAAGGGCGTGGTCGTCTGCCAGCGCCAAAGCGATGCCCTGGAGGCGGTGGATCAGATCATGCGCCAGCAAGTGCACGGTGCGGCCGGCCAGCGCGTGGTGATCGAAGAAAAGCTCAACGGCCCCGAGTGTTCCATCCTGGCTTTTGTGGATCGGGGCGCCATCTACCTCATGGAAAGCTGCCAGGATCACAAGGCCGTCGAAGACGGCGGCGTGGGCCCGATGACCGGCGGCATGGGCGCCTATTCGCCCACGCCCGTGGTCACCGACGCCATGCTCCAGCAGATTCAGCGCGACATTTTGGTGCCGGCCGTCGATGGGCTGCGCCGCGACGGCATCGATTATCGCGGCGTGCTCTACGCGGGCCTGATGATCACGCCCAAGGGTCCCAAGGTGCTGGAGTTCAACTGCCGCTTTGGTGATCCGGAAACCCAGCCGCTGATGATGCGCTTGCAGAGCGATCTGCTGGAAGTGCTGCTGGCCGTCGCCGAAGACCGCCTGGAGCAAATGCAGCTCCAGTGGGATCCCCGGCCGGCGATGGCGGTGGTGGCGGCCAGTGGCGGCTACCCCGGCAAGTACACCTCGGGGCTGCCCATCAGCGGTATCGAGCGGGCCGATGCCCTGCCCGATGTGAAAGTCTTCCAGGCCGGCACGCGCCTGGTCGACGGCCGCTGCGTCACCGACGGCGGCCGCGTGCTGGCCGTCACGGCCATCGGCGCCACCATCGCCGACGCCCAGATGCGCGCCTACCAGGCCATGAAGCTCATTCACTTTGACAAGATGCACTATCGAACCGACATCGGCACGTCGGCCATCAAGGGTCTCTATGAGACGCGCTAAGCCCCCAGCCAACCGGGAGAGCCAGTATGTCCAGCGCCATTGATCCCGAACTGCTGAGTATTTTGCGTTGTCCGCTGACGCGCAGCCCGCTGCGGCAGGAGGGCTCGTGGCTGGTGGCCGAAAGCGGCGGCTTGCGCTATCCCGTCCGCGACGGCATTCCCGTGCTGCTGATCGAGGAGGCCCAACTCCCCGATGGCGTTGCCTCGCTGGATGACCTCAAGAAGCGGCTGGGCCTGGTCGAGCGCGCCTGACGTCCACCCCCTGGCACACGAGCGAACATCCGGCCGGGGCGGCTTTTCCATCTTTTTGCCAATCAAGCGAGAAGACGGAACCATCCTTTGACTGTTCAGTTGTGCATACCCTATAGTTATTCGCAGGTCGATATGTTGCTAGGACTTTATTGTTGATCGGTTGTAAACCTCTACTTCAGGAGACGGCTATGGGTAACACCAAACGCGACCCGGGAATGCTCGAGCAGGATTTGGAACAACTTTCGTCCCTTTTCCGATTGCTGTCCGACAAGACGCGCCTCAGCATTCTGCTGAAACTGGCCGAAGGCGAGCGCAACGTCACCTCCTTGTGCGAGGAACTGAATCTGCCTCAGCCCACGGTCAGTCACCACCTGGCTTTGCTGCGGATGAGTTCCATCGTCGGCAATCGCCGCCATGGCAAGCAGGTCTTTTACGGCCTGAATGGCGGCACCGAGCGCGGGGCGTCCGACGCCCTGGCCTTCGCCGTTCAGAACTACAAGGTTCGCATCGGCAAGTAGCCGCCGGTTGGCTCCGGCCGTCGCTGCCCGCCGCGGTCCGCCAAAAACCGCAGTGGTCGGCTGCGCGCCCTCGTTCCTATAATGGGCATCGCCCCGGGATCAACGGTGGCGGCGATGCCGCCGGCCCAGGACGCAGTCGTGCGAAGGAGTGACCCATGGATAAGGCGAAACTGATTCAGAAACTCAACCAGGCGGTGGCTTTGGAGTGGGGTGCGGTGCTGCAGTACAACCAATACGCTCAGGTGCTGCTGGGCGAGCCGCGCAAAATCTGGGAGGACTTCTTCAGCGAGGCCAGCAATGAATCGCTGGAGCATGCCCGCAAGTTCGGCTCGCGCATCGTGGCCTTGGGCGGCATACCCACGGCCGAGCCGGAAGCCATCCGCCAGACCAGCGACCTGCGCGAGATGCTGACCAATAGCCTGGAACTGGAGCGGCGCGCCGTGCAGGTGTACACCGAGGCCCTGGAGATCTGCCAGGACAATCCAGCCTACCGCAATTTGCTGGAGGAGCAGATCTGGCAGGAAACCGAGGACGTGGAAGAGCTGGAGAAATATCTCAACCAGATCAGCAAGGTCGTCGCGGCCCCGGCGGGCAAGCGTGCGGCCAAATCGGCTTGAAATCGCTCAGGCTGCGCAAAATAAGCAAGGCCGGTAAGTCGCAGGCACATGCCCGGCGGCTTGTCGGCCTTGGATTTTTATATCAGGCGTCTTTTCGCTGCAGGCGCAGGGGCGGGGTATCGGGCCCGATGCGCAGCAGCGGGGCCTCGCGGTCCACGGGCGAGGCACGCGGCAGCAGGCAATCGGCCTTGCGCAGCTCGGTGGCCAGCGCCGCCAGCAAGTGGCGGGGCACGCAGAACGTCTTCTGCACATACCAACCCAATGCGGGGCTGTAGGCCAGTTGCTCCAACCTTACGCCATGCTGATCGGCCGATCCGCAACTGGCCAAACGAATGGCCGTGCCGGGTTTGGCGCCGTCAAGCACGGCCAACTCGTTGTCGGGGCGTGGCTCAGGATGACGGGCATTCTTGTCCATTGTGGCACTGCAAATGCGTCTCAGTCGCTAATATAGGAGCCGCAGGTCCGCTGTCAACTCGAATATCTGTACGTCCGTCATCGCCGGCCGTTCGCGGCGTTAGGGCTTGGTCGCTTCTTTGACAGCTACCGGAGTTTGCTGCACCATGCGCGGCGATGCCCTGGAATCCACTGGCAGCCTCGGGCCGGACCGGACTGCCGCTGCTGCTGGTCGGCACGGTGGGGTTGATGGTCTGCGCCCTTCTGGCCGGCCGACTGTGGCCGGGATATCGCTGCTCGGCCACACAGCGGGCCTGGGCGCACTTCATCCCCATTGCGGCGGCGGCCGCTGCCGCCTGCGTGTTGGGGCATGCGGCCCTGGCCTTGGGATTGGTCTTCGGCTGCAGCGTGGCCAGCATGTCCAACGTCATAGGGTTCATTACTCTCTCGACTCCGCTTCACAAGGTTCCGGCCGACCAGCGGGCGCTGTGGCGTTTACTGCCGGTGGTGACGCTGCTGGTGTTTGTGGTGGGGCTGCACGGCTACCTGGGACTGCTGGACGCGGCCCTGCTGGGAACCCAGGGGCTGATTCTGCTGTGGCTGGCCAAGGCGCCGGCCCACGCGGTCGGCGGCGCGATGGCGCATAACGGCCGGCGAATCATGGCCGGCACCGTGCTGGCGGCAGGGGCGGTCGTGGCGGCGTGGGCCGCGCTGCGGGGCACGGTGGCGTTCAGCCAGAGCGATCCCATGTACACGCCGGGGGTGATCGCCGTCACGCTGCTGAGTATCGTGCTGGTGCTGCCGATGATCGGCGGCGGCCTGCCGCCGGCGTGGACGGGCAGTCCGGCCCAGGCGGTACACGCGCAGGTGCTGCTGATGGTGCTGAACCTTTGCCTGCTCTTGCCGCTATTGATCGTGCTGTGGAAACTGACCCACGGCATCAGCGCCCTGGCGCAGCGACTGGGCTTGGAAGAAGGGGCTCAGCTCCTGCTGCCGCGCACCTTGTGGCGGATCGATTCCCTGGGGCTGGTGGGCCTGTCGCTGGTGGTGATGGCTGCCGGCACCGTCATGCCAATCGGCCGGCGCGGCGGGGCCGCGCTGATTTTCGCCTACGGCCTTTACATCGTCAGCACGCTGGCCTTTGCCGGCCGTTGAGGGGCTATACCTTGGGGTGGGGCGTGTAGAGCACTTCCTTGCCGGCCTCGGTTCGTCGCTCAAAGTCGGAAAAGAAGTTGGGCGAGCGGACCTTGACCACCTCGAACATGGCCAGGGCCAACTGGCGAATCTCGTCCTCGGCGTGGATGTTGCCGCGCAACACGAAGAAATGGCGCAGGGCCCGGGCGTTGACGGTGACGAAGATCTTGGTTTCCGCGGCGTTGGGCAGCACCGAGCGGGCCGCCTGGCGGGCCATCTTGCGGCGGTCGGTGGCCGACAGGTCGGGGAATTGCGACTCCATGCGATGGGCGAGCTTGCTGGTCAGCTCAGCATAGGCTTTCTGGCACTGGGCCACGGTCTGCACGAACAGGGCATGCAACTCCGGATCATTGGCGATGGGGTGCGGCTCCACGAAGCGGCAGTGGGATTCATCGACATAGCGCTGGCTGAGCTGGGAATAGCCAAAGCCGGCGCGATGGCGGATCAACTCATGGGTCAGCGAGCGCGAGATGCCCGTGAGCACGAAGTTGTAGACCGCATGTTCCAGGACGCTGCCGTGGCCGACTTCGATGATGTTGCGCAAATAGGCGCTGTTGCCCCCGGGCCGGGGACGGGCAAAGGACATGTAACAGATGCGGCCGGCAACCTCGCTGAGCTTCTGGGCGGCTTCGTCGGTGTCAGTGGTCCAGTGCTGGGCCTCTTCATCAGCCAGAAAATGGTCCAGTTCGGCCTGGTTGATGGTCTGCATACCCACCAAGTAGACGCGCGGAGCGCGCTGCAACACCAGGCCCGACTCATGAACCAGCGGCTGGGGTATGGGCTGCGTATCGGACATGCTCATGGGGTCTCCAATGGGTGTGCCATCTTAGCGGGCAATCGCGCTCTGGACCAAACCATCAAAGCCAGCCAATATGGGGCAGGGCCCGTTGGCCGATAGAATTACTGTCTGTGGAGCCCAAGATGCCAATCAACATGAACATGGACAACCAGGAAAGCTGGCGCATTTTTCGCATCATGGCCGAGTTCGTGGAAGGTTTTGAAACCATGTCCACCATCGGGCGGGCGGTTTCGATCTTCGGCAGCGCCCGCGCCTTGCCCGAGGATCCGTATTACCAGGCCGCCCAGCGCACCGCGGCCCTGCTGGCCCAGCGCGGGCTGGCGGTGATCACCGGCGGCGGGCCGGGCATCATGGAAGCGGCCAACAAGGGTGCGTTTGAGGCCGGGGGAACGTCGGTGGGGCTGAACATCACCCTTCCGCAGGAGCAGGAGGCCAACCGCTACCAGACGGTGTCCCTCGATTTTCACTACTTTTATGCCCGCAAGGTGATGTTCGTGAAGTATGCCTCGGCCTTTATCTGTTTTCCGGGCGGGTATGGGACGCTCGATGAGTTCTTTGAGACGTTGACGCTGGTGCAGACTTTGAAGATCGAGGCCTTTCCGGTAGTGCTCTACGGCGCCGACTACTGGTCGGGCATGATTCGGTGGCTGCGCGATCTGGCGCCGGGATACATCGATCCCGAGGACATGGACATCTTCCGCGTGGTCGACGACGTGGATCAGTGCGTCGAGGTGGTGGCCGAAGGCATCAAGTCGCACTGGTGGCGCCCGGCCGACGAGGCCTTAAAGGCGTTGGCGGGCAACGGCACCAGCCGCGGGAAGAATCCGCTGGCGGGGCCCAAGGCCGGAAACACTGGCGAGGGGACACTTTATGGCAGGCGTCCCCGTCGGCCGGATAAAGAGCACGTGGCCTCACCCAAGAAGCCGCAGCAGTAGGGGCGTGGCATTGGGTTTGCGTGTCCGCTGGCTGTCCAGCCAGTCGCCATGAGCCAGAGTCAGAATCACGCCCGCGCCGCCCCGGCGCCGAATTCGGGGCCTCATCATCACAATGGCCAGGAGAGCCGCTGGAACGCGGCCTTCCGTCAGTTTGCCTCGGCCTGTGCGATGTTTGCGGGCTCGCGCTGGGCCTTTGCCCTGGCGGTGGCAACGCTGCTGGTATGGGCTGCCAGCGGGCCACTGTTTCATTTCTCGGATACCTGGCAACTGGTGATCAACACGGCGACCACCATCGTGACCTTTCTGATGGTGTTTCTGATTCAGAACACCCAGAACCGCGACGCCATGGCACTGCATCTGAAGCTGGATGAATTGCTGCGCGCTGTGCATGGCGCCCGCACCCGGCTGGTGGACCTGGAGCGACTGACCGATGAGGAGCTGGACCAGCTTCAAAAGGAATTTGAGCGTGTCGGCCGCCGCGCCGCGGAGCATGAGAGGGGCCACAGAGCAAGGACCTAACCGCGCCGGACTCTTCCATGCCCCGGCCGCTGCCTATGATTGAGCCATGTATCTGAGTCCCCTGTTGGCCGGCGCCGATGTCCATGTCGAGGCGCGACTGCTCATCGTCCTTCTGCAATTGGCGGTCATCATCCTGGTGGCCCGGGTTTTCGCAGTCTTGTTTCGCAAGATGGGCCAGCCGGCCGTGGTGGGTGAAATCGCCGGGGGGTTGATTCTGGGCCCCTCGGTCCTGGGCCGGATGGCGGACCTGCCGTATGTGGGCGTGGCGTGGAACACGGTCTTTGATCCATCCGTGGGGCCGGTCTTTCAGATCATCAGCCAACTGGGACTGATCTTTCTGCTGTTTCTGATCGGGCTGGAGTTTGACTTCACCCATCTGCGCAGCCACAGCCGGGCGGCCATGTCGATCTCGGTCATGGGCATCATGTTGCCGTTTTTCATTGGCCTGGCCCTGGCCAAGTGGATTCATCCCCATCTGGAACGGCCCGTGGATCCGCGCGGCTTTGCCCTGTTCATGGGCACGGCCATGTCCATCACCGCCATCCCCATCCTTGGCCGCATGATGATGGAAATGAACATCACGCGCACGCGCCTGGGAGCGGTGACGATCGTGGCGGCGGCCATCGATGACGCCTTCGGCTGGATCATCCTGGCGGCGGTCAGCGCCATGGTGCGGGCCAACTTCCATCTCGTGCAAAGTCTGAAGATGTTCGCCCTGACCGTGGCGTTCGCGCTGGTGATGATGCTGGTGGTTCGCCCGGTGCTCAAGGCCTGGATACGCTGGGTCATGCGCAGCGGCCAGGGGCTGGGGCTTAATGCCCTGGCGATCCTGTTTGCCGTGATCTTCCTGTGCGCCATCGTCACCAACCTGATCGGCATTTTCTCCATCTTCGGGGCCTTTGTGCTGGGGTCGGTGCTGTCGGATGAGCATGAGTTCCGCCAGGCCGTCAGCCGGCAGCTTCGCAGCTTCGTGACCGTGTTTTTCCTGCCGATCTTTTTCACCTACACCGGCCTGCGCACCGACATCGGCACCCTGCACGGGCCGCTGATGTGGAGTCTGGCGCTGCTGGTATCGGTGGGGGCCATCGCGGGCAAGTTCGGCGGCTGCGCCCTGGCGGCGCGGATGGGCGGCATGCCGTGGCGCGAGTCGGGCTGCGTAGGCGTGATGATGAACACGCGGGCCCTGATGGAACTGATCGTCATCAACGTGGGCTATGACCTGGGGGTGATTCCGCGCAGCGTGTTCTGCATGCTGGTGCTGATGGCCCTGGTGACCACGGTGATGACCACGCCCATCCTGATGCGGCTGATGCGCGGCACGGAGTTGGAGCGGCTGGTGGAGGAATCGGGCTTTCGCCGGCCGCGCAGCGCTGCGGCAGTGGCCGCGGCCGCGGTGGGTTAGCGCTGCTTACGCTGGGTCGCCGAGTTGCTCGAACAGGCGGTGCAGGGCCTGGTCGATGGCCTTGACGATTTCCGGCGGCTTGAGATGCGACAGGTGCAGGGGCGGTCCATAGGCAATGCGTACGGGCCAGGGGCGCGGCCAGTGGCGGTGGATCGGCCAGGCCTCGAAGGCCCCGCGCACCACCGCCGGCACCACGGGCACACCGCCGCGGCGCACGATCAGGCCGATGCCGGGCATCAGCGGCCCGATGCGCCCATCGCGCGTGCGCGAGCCTTCGGGAAATACATTGACCACGTTCCCCTGGCGCAGCAGGTCGATGCTCTGGCGCATGGCGGACATGTCGGCCTCGCCCTGTCGCACGGGAAACGCATGCAGCGAGCGGATCAGGCTTCCGAAAAAACGGTTCTTAAACAGGCTGGCGCGGGCCATGTGGCAGATGGGGCGCCGCAGCGGCACGCCCAGCAGCACCGGATCCAGGAAGCTCTGATGGTTGGAAACCAGCAGCACCCCGCCGTGGCGCGGCATGTGGCCGGCGCCCCGGGCCTTCAGGTCAAAGGCCAGCGTGGCGGCGATACGGCAGAGCATGTGGCCGATCACCCAGAACACTGAGCGTCGCGGGGTCAAAGGCGGCTGATCCTGGGGGGGGGTGGTGGTCACGGTGGTGGGTTCATCGGCGCAGGGCCTGGGCCTTCTGCACGATCAGGTCGATCACCTGTTGTTCGGTCAGCGGCGTGGTGTCGATCACCTGGGCGCCGGCGGGCACCATCAGCGGCCCGGTGGCGCGGGCCGAGTCGCGCTGGTCGCGGGCCATGATCTGGTTGAGAATTTCCTGGGCATCGACTACTTCGCCACGGGCGCGCAACTGGGCCACGCGGCGCCGGGCGCGTTCCTGGGGCGTGGCATCCAGGTAGATTTTTAGCGCCGCCTCGGGAAAGACCACGCTGCCCTGGTCCCGGCCTTCGCTGACAAGGTGAAGCCGCTGGCGGCCGATCTGCTGCTGCTGCTGGACCATCAGTTCGCGCACGGCCGGCACGACCGCCACATAGGATGCGGCGTTGGTGGCCTCGGCGCTGCGGAGCAGGTGGCCGACGGGTTCGCCGTTGAGCAGCACCTGGGGCGGCGCCTGGTCCCACTGGAACTCGATGCGGCAATGCTGGGCGATGAAGGCGATCTGGCGGGCGTCGGTCAGTTCGGTCTGGCGGCGGAGCACTTCCAGCCCCACAGCGCGATACATGGCTCCCGTATCCAGAAAGTCGTACCCCAGGCGCTGGGCCACCGCCCGCGCCACGGTCGATTTGCCGGTGCCGGCCGGTCCGTCGATGGTGATAATCATGCGGCCTCCTTCGCGGGCGATGCATGATGCTCAAGAGCCGGCAGGCACGCAAGAGGCTGTGGGACACAGGGTAAGGCGGTACGCCGCGCGCGGCTTCGCTGTCGCATGCAAGAAACGCCTTATACATGTCGTCCTGAACGCAGTGAAGGACCTGCCAGCGGGTAGGTCTTTGCAGATGAAGGGGCTTTCTCGCACATGAAAGACATGCCTCACAAAGCGAGGAACAGATAACCAGATCCTCGCTTCCTCACGGGCGCGGCTCTGACATTGCCTATTCTGATGCTTTGGTCGCGGTGTCGCGCGCCCCTTCGCATTTGACTTTCGCCCCAGCCGTGTCTTTAATAGCCCCACATGAGTTCAGTTGCTCCATGGTCCCGACTGCCGCTGGCCCTTAGCGGGCTTATTTGGCGCGCGCGGTCGTAGGGACCCTGAACCGAAGCACACACGGCCCTGCGACTGAGTCGCGGGGCTTTTTTATTGCCGGCCAGCGGCCGGCGGGAGCCGATCATGGACCACGTACGCATCTTCGACACCACCCTGCGCGACGGCGAGCAATCCCCGGGGGCGACGCTGAACCTTCAGGAAAAGCTGGAGATCGCCCGCGCCCTGGAGAACATGGGTGTGGACATCATCGAGGCCGGCTTTCCCATCACCTCCCAAGGCGACTTTGACGCCGTGCAGGCGGTGGCCGCCGAGATTACGCGATGCACGGTCTGCGGCCTGTCGCGCTGCGTGCCCAAGGACATCGAGCGCGCCGGCCAGGCCTTGAAGAACGCCCGCAAGGGGCGCATTCACGTCTTCTGCGCCACCAGCAAGATCCACCGCGACCACAAGCTCAAGAAGGGCAAGGAAGACATCATCCGCATCAGCGTGGAATCAATCCGCCAGGCGCGCCAGTACGTCCAGGACGTCGAATTCAGCCCCGAGGACGCCAGCCGCACCGAATTGGATTTTCTGGTCGAGATCACCCAGGCGGCCGCCGAGGCCGGGGCCACCACCATCAACCTGCCCGACACGGTGGGGTACGCCACGCCCCGATCCTATGGCGAAATCTTCTCGTTTTTACTCCAGAAGCTGCCGATCTTGCGGCAGAACGGCGTGATCCTCTCCAGCCATTGTCACAACGACCTGGGTCTGGCGGTGGCCAACTCGCTGGCGGCCGTGGAGAACGGCGCCCGCCAGGTCGAATGCACCATCAACGGCATCGGCGAGCGGGCCGGCAATGCGTCGCTGGAAGAGATCGTCATGGCCTTGAAGGTGCGCCACGACTTTTACAAGATCGCCTCGCGCATCGACACCACCAAGATATATCCCGTCAGCCGCATGGTCAGTTCATTGACCGGACTGGCCGTGCAGCGCAACAAGGCCATCGTCGGGCAGAACGCTTTTGCCCACGAGGCCGGCATTCACCAGGACGGCGTGCTCAAGTTCCGCGAGACCTATGAAATCATGGACCCGGCCATGGTGGGCATTCCCAAGTCCTCGCTGGTGCTGGGCAAGCATTCCGGGCGCCACGCCTTCCGTGATCGCGTGGTGCAACTGGGCTATACCCTGGGCGATGAGCAGCTCCAAAGCGCCTTTGAGCGCTTCAAGGCGCTGGCCGACAAGAAAAAGGAAGTCTTCGATGAAGACATCGAGGCCTTGGTGGACGACCAGCTTGAGATCAGGAGCGGCCTGTGGGACCTGAGTGGCGTGCAGGTGGTCACCGGCACCAACGCCATCCCCACGGCCACCGTGACGCTCAAGGACAGCAATGGCGACACCGTGCAGGATGCCTCCACCGGCGACGGTCCGGTGGATGCGATTTACTCGGCCATCCAGAGGCTGACCGGCGTGCGCGCCAAGCTGTCCGACTATCGCATTCGCGCCGTCTCCCAAGGCAAGGAAGCCCTGGGCGAGGTGCAGATCGAGTTGGACCACAGCGGCCGCAAGATTCGCGGCCGGGGCCTGAGCACCGACATCCTGGAGGCCAGCGCCCTGGCCTACCTGTCGGCCATCAACCGCCTGCGCAGCCTCAGCGCCCGCGAGCAGGCCCAGGGCGCAGCGCCCAAGGTCTAAGCGCCGGTCCGTGCCGCCAAAGGCCCATCGCGATTGCTTGACGATGGCCAGCGGCCAAGTAAGAATGGGGGCAGATTAGACCGGGGCCATGGTCTAACGGGATGACGGCTGAATCGCATTCAGCAAATCAGGGTTCGATTCCCTGTGGCTCCATTGGCTGCCCGCCCGTCGGGGCAGCCATTCTGCTTCCCCCCTTGTTGCCAAAGTTGCTCGTTTGGCTCCCGCCGCCCGTGCAGCCGCAGGCGCGCGTCCCATAAACCCCGAGACGGCAGCATTGCCGCTGGCAACGGCCTAATCCCTATCAACTGCTTAAAGCTACATCTTGGCCGGTCGATATACAGGGTGTTGGGTTATTCGAAGGTCTTGCTTGGAGCGGGAGAGATTCACATGAGTACCAAAGTCAAAGACGTGCTGACGACCGGCGAAGTGGCGCGCATCTGCTGCGTGGCCCCGCGGACCGTCAGCAAATGGTTCGACACCGGCGCCCTGCGCGGCTATCGCATTCCGGGTAGCAAGGACCGGCGCATTCCCATGAGCCAGCTCATTCGCTTTATGAAACAGCACGGTATGCCGCTCAACGGCCTGATGAGCGGCGCCACCCGCGTGCTCATCGTCGATAACGAGCGCGACGTGGTCGAAGTGCTGGAGAAGATTCTCGAGGACGAAGCCAAGTACGAGGTCGAGGTGGCCCACAACGGCTTTGAAGCCGGCCTGCTGGCCGAGAAGTTCCGCCCCCACGTGATCCTGCTGGACATGCACCTGCCGGACATCGACGGCAGGGCGGTCATCGAACAGATCAAGGCCAACAGCGAACTGCAACTGACCAAGGCCATTGCCATGAGCGGCAGGTTCAGCGAAGAAGAGGCCCAGTCGCTTGTAGCCTGCGGCTTTGACGCTTTCCTCAAGAAGCCCTTCCACGTGCGGCAGGTGATCGAGGCCGTGGAAGATGCCACGGCCATGGTCTACTGACCGCTGGCCAAGCCCCATTATCGATCATGGGACCGGCCCCAACGGGCCGGTTCTTTTTTCGTGATATGAGCTGGCCGCAGCGGCTTGTCAGACCCGTTGCGCCTCGGGCGGTGGGGCTTGCAGCTCCAGCTCGGCCCAGCGCGCCACGGGCAGCAGTCCCAGGGTCACGACCACCAGTTGGCTTGCGATAAACGCCAGCAGCCACAGCAGCGCCGAGTCCATGAAGCCGTAGCTGTGCAGGCCCACACCCAGCATGTTGGTGCCGAACCACGACCAACTGGTGATGATATTGCCGATCACCGCCATCACCGCCAGCCCGCGCCAGCCGACCAGGTGGTTCCAGCGGGCATGAATCACTGCCGCCAGCCAAAGGACGATCATCAGGGCCCCGTTTTCCTTGGGGTCCCAGCCCCAGAAGCGCCCCCACGACTGGTCGGCCCAGATCCCGCCCAGCACCGTCCCCACGAAGCTCAGCAGGATCGCAAAGCAGCTCACTCCATAGATCATCCGGCCAAGGGCGTCGGCCTCGGCGCTGCGGAAGCTCGACGAAAACAGGCCTCGGAAAATCCAGGCAATTCCCAGTAATCCGGCCAGAAAGGCCGCCGAATAGCCCAGCGTAATGGTAATCACGTGGGTAGCCAGCCAGAAGTTGGTATCCAGCACCGCCACCAGCACCTTCATCGTATCGCCGGACAAGGCCAGGCGATCGCCGATCAGCAGTGACGTAAAGCCTGCCAGGGCGGCCGCCATCGTGCCCAGGCCGCTGCGCAGGAAGGGCTCGATGATGACCGCCAGGGCCACCGCGCCCCAGGCGATGAAGATCGCCGACGAGGCCAGGTTCGTCACCGGCGGCCGCCCGGAAATGTAAATGCGTCCGGCCAGCGCCAGCGTGTGGATGGCCAGCCCCAGCAGCACCAGTCCCATGGCGCCGCGTCCCAGCGACTGGCGCCAGCGCAGCCAACTGACGCAGACCAGCACAAAGCCCAGCACGTAGAGGCTCATGCACCACTGCAGCGGGTCGAGGTAATTAAACCACGTCTCAAAGGCGGCCTTGCCCGCTGGCTTGGACAGCTTGTGGTCGATGGCGCCGCGGTAGGCTTCCAGCACGCGGTTGAAATCATCGGGGCGCTGGGATGCATACAACTGCAGCAGCATGCCGATGGCTGGCTCGGGAGTGCCGCTCTTGCGGGCGCTTTCGGTGGCTGGTCCGAGCTGCTGCCACTGGTCGCCGCCGGCCAGGGGAGGCACGAAGTACAGACTGCCCACATCCCGCGAGAGCTGCATGTAGAGGTTCCAGCGCTCGCCCAGCGACAGCACGGCATTCTGGAAGGCATCGCGCTGGCGCGACTCAGTGCGGGCGGCGCGCTGGTAATGTTCCTGAAGCTCGGTCAGCCGCGGCTCGATCTGCTGGGCCGAAAAACGCTTGCTGTCGAAGTCCAGCCCCAGCAGGCCGATCACCTGCCGGTCATCGATGCGAAACAGGGGGTAATCCATGGCCTTCTGAGGGCGGGCGATGATGTCGGCCAGGGCCTCGATGGGCGCGACCCTGCGGCCGTCGATGCGCAGCGACTCGCGCCCGGACAAGATTTTCAGCAGGTTGCGCGCCAACGTATCCAGCGGCTGAACGCGGCCTTCGTAGACCACCGGCACCTGGCCCAGGCCGGTCAGGTCATAGGCCGTTTGCGGGCGCGCTGTGGTGGAAACCCAGATGGCGGCCACCACTCCCAGCCCCACCAGAGTCAGCAGCACCGGCGCCAGGATCGGCCGGCGCGGCTCATCCAAAGCCGCTGCGGCATCTTCAACAGCACGGCCCTGGCGCCGCTCCAAAAACGTGCGCAGGCGCAGCAGGAAGTGGACCGTCAAACCCAGTCCACCGATGACACACGCGATATAGGGCACGGTCCAACTGGGATTCCGCACCACCTGGAGCACAATTCCCTTGTCGCCTGGCCGGGGGGTCAACTGGTAATAGGCCTCCTGCCGGTGGCGCAGCGGCTCGTTCATTTTGATCAGCACGTCACGGTTTTCGCCGCGCTGCGGATCGACCAGGTGAATGCGACTCGAGAAGTTGCTGGGCGTATCGGTGCCCAGATAGCGGTCGTGGCTGAACTTGATCAGATGCAGGCTGTAGGGCTTGTAATGCCGCATCGGCCGAAGCTGCAGCAACCAGGTGCGGTTTTGCACGGTCACCGCCTGGGGCTGCTGCACGATGGGAAAGGGATGAGCCGCCAGCAGATACGTTCCCAGATTTTGTCCCTGGGCCCGCAAGTTCAGGTAGGCCGCGGGAAACGGGCGCTCATCCTTGCCGGGCGGTCCGGTGCGCTGCCGGGCGATGATCTGGGTGCCGATACCCGCGGTGGCGGCGGTGGGCGGGTCGGTGTCCTGGCGGGACAGCAACTCAGCGTCGGCAATGTGCTTCTCGATGGTGATGTCAAACGGCAGGCGCGAATCGACGATGACTCCGCCGCGCGCCAGCCGCCGGCCGCTGACGGCCACGACCTCATCATGAGCGGGGTTCGAAGGATCGATCACCGCCAGTTCAAACTCACGTGGCGACTCCGAGTAGTGGGCCGTGGTGCCCTCGTCCAGCACCATGTGCGTCTCGTATTGCATGAGACTGGTGGTGCCTTCGCCCATCAGCAGGATCAGCAGCCCCAGGTGGATCAGCATCATGCCGGCCTTGCGACCATGGGCCCACCAGGCGGCCAGCAGGGGCGGCAAACTCCAGAGGACCATGGCGCCGGTTAGTTGAAAAACACCCCCGCGCGAAGGCAGCGCCCAGGCCAGCAGCAGGCTCAGGCCCACCGCCGGCACCAGCAGCAGGTCGCGCCAACCCATGTCGAAGCGGCGCGCGGCGGCCGCCGCCAGGTTCAGGATCATCAGCCCGCCCAGTACGTAGCCGCCGGGGAACACCGGGATGCGCAGCGTCCCGCCTTCCAGGCGCAGATGGGCCTTGACGAACAGCGAGTGGAAGTAGTCCTTCTGGACCTGGTAGATGCCGCTGTCGACCTGGGCCAGCGTGCCGACAAAGACCAGGAGCAGCGCCAGGACCATCAGCGCCACTGTGAGCTTCAGCGATCCGACCGCCGCCAACGCCCTTTGCCAAAAAGACGGGGGGTTATTCACCATCGAATGGACTCGAGAAAGGCCTGGAAATTGTCCTTCTGCGCCGCCACAGCCGGGGCGGGCCCGACCACCTTGAAGGACCATGTCTGCTCGCCCTGGCTGAACAAGGCGGCCAGCATTCGCTGCTGTCCGCCGCTGAGGTCAACGATGAATCCCTTGCGGCCGTCAACCGTCAGCGGCACGATCAGTCGCTGCACCTGCTGAGCATCGGAAGGAGCCAGGCCCAGTTGCTGCTCCCAGCGGTTGACGTTGCCCTGGGCGCTGGCCGCGCCACCGCCGCCCAGTTCCATGACCGTCAGCACCAGGGCACTGGGACCCTCGCCCAGCCGGAAATTAGCCAGCCGCATCGGCCCTGCGGGAAACTCGGTCCAGCCGGCCGGCAAGGTCCACCGGATAGCCTGACCGCCGGCCGCGGGCCTGCTGGAAGGCAGCGGCGGATGGCCCGGCGGCAGGGCGCCGGCCTGAGGCGCGGTTCGGGTGGCCGGGCCGATGGGCGGGTGATCGGCCGGCAGCCTGGGCTGCCCCGCCGCGCCGATGGGCGGGTGGTCGTGGGGGAGCGACGGTTGCGTTGCCGAATCCATCGGCGGGTGGTCGTGGGGCATGGCCGCCTGCGTTGCCGGCGGAGGATCCTTGGGCGCGCGATAGGCGGTCACATCCGGCGCACGGTTACAGCCCAGAACCAGCCCGACCAACATCCCCGCAACCATCAAATTGGTGTTAGCCACGGCGGAATCATAGCATCGGCCATTACCGCCGACCAGCGGAGGGTCCAAAGGGCTCGGGGCCGATCACCAGGCAGGTGAAGCGCTCCAGGCGGGCGTCGGGGTCGCGCCAGGCGTCGGCGGCCAGTCCCAGTTTCTCACTGCATAGACGTTCCAGGAGTTGCCGCTGCGTCCAACCGGTCTCCCGGGCCACCTGTGGCAAAAAGCAGCCGCTGCGCCCCTGCACGGTCAGATACAGCCCGTGCGTCAGCAGGTCAAAATCCAGCGGACCGGCCGCGGTTTCCATCGGCGACAGAACGCTGATCTCCAGTTCCAACTGCGGCAAATCAGCCATCGTCACGCGATAGTTGACGAAGCGCGGGTCGTCCAGCACGGCGACCGCATTTTCCTGCACGCTCAGGATCAGCGGCCCAGGGGACTGCAGCCGTCCGATACAGCCGCGCAGGCGGTGGCTGGTGTGCTCATGCAGGGTGACAAAGCAGCCGGCCGGCTGGCACAGGGCGGCATCCTGGCACTGGACCGGTTCCAAAGGTTGATGGGCCAGCGCGCTGCGGATGGCCTGCCGCGCCACGTTCAGGAGTTGCTGCTGTTGTGCTGTCGACAATTGCATCCAACGCACCCGTCTACGACGGCTTCAAAGTGGCCTGGGCCGCGGCCAGGCGCGCCACCGGCACGCGCTGTGGCTTGCAGGAGACGTAATCCAGGCCCGTCTCGTGACAGAAGGCGATCGACGCCACGTCGCCACCGTGCGGGCCGCAGATGCCGCATTTGAGTCCCGGCCGGTTGGAGCGCCCGCGCACGATGGCCATGGTCATCAGCCGGCCGACGCCCTCGATGTCCAGCGAATGGAAGGGGTCCTTCTGCAGCACCTCCTGGCGCAAGTAGGCCGGCAGGAAGGTGCTCACGTCATCGCGGCTGTAGCCGAAGGTCATCTGCGTCAGGTCGTTGGTGCCGAAGGAGAAGAAGTCGGCATACTCGGCGATGCGGTCGGCGGTCACGGCCGCGCGCGGCACCTCGATCATGGCCCCGATGGGGATGTCCAGGTGGGCCGTGAATCGCTGCTGACGGCGGACTTCATCGATGACGGAGGTGATCATGTCGCGCAGCGTCGACATCTCGCGCTCGGCGCCGATGAGGGGCAGCATGATCTCGGGGCGGGCATCGACGCGCTGGCGGCGGCATTGGATGGCGGCTTCGACGATGGCCCGGACCTGCATCTGGAAGATTTCCGGATAGGTCAGGCACAGGCGGCAGCCGCGATGGCCCAGCATCGGGTTGATCTCCTCGAGCTGCACGATGCGGGCGCGGATCTTGTCCAGGCTCAGGCCGATGCGCTTGGCCAGCTCAAGCTGCGCCTGTTCCTCGTGGGGCAGGAAGGCATAGAGCGGCGGATCCAGCAGGCGCAGGGTGACCGGCAGGCCGGCCATGACGCTGAACATTTCGACGTAGTCGTTGCGCTGGACGGGCAGGATCTTGTCCAGGGCCTTGCGGCGCTCGATGGCGCTTTCGGCCAGGATCATCTGCCGCATCAGGACCACGCGCTCGTCCTGGAACCAGAGGTTCTCGGTCTTGCAGAGGCCGATGCCCTCAGCGCCCAGTTGTCGCGCCAGGGCCGCATCGGCGGGGGTGTCGGCGTTGGCCCGCACGCGCAGGCGGCGGTGCTGGTCGGCCCATTGGAGAATACGGGCAAAATCTCCGGCGATGGCCGGCAGATGGGTGGCCATTTCACCGGCCATGACCTGCCCGGTGGTGCCGTCGATGCTGAGGGTGTCTTCGTGGGTGAAGGTGCGGCCGCTGAGGGTCAAGGTCCGCGCCGCCGGGTCAATCTGCAGATCAGCGCAGCCGGTGACGGCCGGCTTGCCCCAGGTGCGGGCCAGGACCCCGGCGTGGCAGGTCATGCCCCCGGCCGAGGTCAGCACGCCCTCGGCGAAGTAGACGCCGTCCACATCCTCGGCGTTGGTCTCGCGGCGCACCAGGATGATCTTCTCACCGGCCCGGGAGCGCTCGGCCGCCTCGTAGGCGGTGAAGGCCGGTCGGCCCACCGCCGCGCCGGGAGATGCGGGCATGCCCACCGACAACACCTGCCGCGAGGTGCTGGAGGCAAACGACGGCAGCAGCAGTTGCAGCAGGTCGTTGGCGGGCACGCGCAGCAGGGCGTTGCCGCGGTCGATCAGTTTCTCGCGGACCATGTCGCAGGCGATGCGCACGGCGGCCTGGCCGGTGCGGTTGGCGCGGCGGGTCTGCAGCATCCAGAGCGTGCCGCGCTCGACGGTGAACTCCAGCTCCTGCATGTCGCGATAGTGCTTCTCCAGGCGCTGCTTGGTGCGCAGCAGTTGCTGGTGCATCTCCGGCCGCCACTGGCGCAACTGGGCAATGGGCCGGGGCGGGCGCATCCCCGCCACCACGTCTTCCCCCTGGGCATTGGTCAGGAATTCCCCACAGAGCCCGTCCTTGCCGCTGGAGGGGCAGCGCGTGAAGACAATGCCCGTGCCCGAGTCCTCGCCCAGGTTCCCATAGACCATGGCCTGCACGTTGACAGCCGTACCCAGCAGGCCGGTGATCTCCTGGATGGTGCGATGGCGCACCGTGCGCGGGGCATTCCAACTGGCAAAGGCAGCGGCGATGGCGCGCTGGAGCTGCTCCCAGGGGTCCTGGGGGAAAGCCTCGCCCGTGCAGCGGCGATACACTTCCTTGTAGTTATCGATGACTTCTTCCAACGCCTGGAAGCTCAGCTCGGTTTCATGCCTGGCGCCGTGCCTCTGCAAGATGTGCTCCAGGCGCGACTGAAACTGCTCGTGGGCGATGCCCATGACCACCACGCCGAACATGTCGATCAGCCGCCGATAGCAGTCGCGGGCGAAGTGCCGGCTGCGGGCGGCAGCGGCCAGTTCCTCGCACAACGAATCATTGAGTCCCAGGTTCAGCACCGTGCCCAGGATGCCGGGCATGGGAATCGCCGCGCCGGCGCGGACGGACAGCAGCAGCGGAAAGGGACCCAGGCCATAGCGCCGCCGCGTCTCGGTCTCCAGCGAGGGCATGTAGCGGCGCACCTCGTCCATCAGCCCCTGGGGCATCTGCTGGCCCTGCTTGAAGTATTCGGCGCAGGCTTCGGTGGTGATGGTAAACCCCGGGGGCACGGGCAGCCCGATGGCCGTCATCTCCGCCAGGTTGGCCCCCTTGGAGCCCAGCAGGTCGCGCATCTCCTTGGCCCCTTCGACGCGGCTGCGGCCGAAGTAGTAGATGCGCTTGCGCGAGTTGGCCTTAAGGACACGGGAGCGACGCACGGTCGGGGTCTTGAGCATGGACGGTTCCATTTCAGGCGGTCTTGGCCGCGGATACCTGGCGGCGCAACCAGTCGAGCCAGGCATCAAACCCCTGGCCGCTGACCACGGACAATTCCAGCAGCGGCACGGTGGGGTTCAGCCGCTGCACGTCCTGGCGGAACAGCGGCAGGTCAAACGGCACATAGGGCAGCAGGTCGATCTTGCTCAGCAGCAGCAGCCCGGCTTCCCTGACGATGTAGGGATGCTTGGCGGCCTTGTCGTCGCCATCACTGACGGCGAACATGCCCACCTTGCTGTCCTGCCCCAGGTCAAAACCCACGGGGCAGATCAGGTTGCCGACGTTCTCGATGATCAGCAGGTCCAGGCCCTTGAGGCTGAGGCGCCCCAGCGCCTGGCGCACGTGATTGGCCTCGAGATGGCAGCCCTTGCCGGTGTTGATCTGCACCACCTGGTCGCAGAAGCGGGCCATGCGGTCGGCGTCGCGCTGGGTGGCCAGGTCCCCGGCAATGACCGCGATCCGCAGTTCGGGCCGCAGGGTCTTGAGCGTGGCTTCCAGCAGGGCCGTCTTGCCACAGCCCGGAGCGCCGATCAGGTCGATGCAGCGCACGCCCGCAGCGCGCACGGCGGCGCGGTTCATGCTCGCGATCTCGTCGTTGAGCTTCAGGACGTTCTCGACAATCTGTACTTCCATTCGTAGGTCCTATGCTGGGGCGGCCGTCGCCTCGGGTTCGGTGACTTCCAGCGACAGCAGGCGCATCTGGTCGTCGCCGCTGGGCGTCGGGGTAGGATGGCCACAGGCGCACGATACCAGCGGCTCGTCCGACTGCCAGTGTCGCTGGCATTGCGGGCAGTGCAACCGCCAGGGGTGCAAAATCAGCTTCAGGGCCGCGCCCTCAAAATCACAGCCGCTGGTGGCGTTCATCCACGCCATCTGCATGGTCTGGCGGTCGATGCCGCGCAGCGGGCCGGCCTCTACGGTCACACTGCGCAACCGGCAGCCTGTTGGCACATGGCGGCGAACCAATTCAACCAGGGCGCTGGCCAGCGAAAATTCATGCATGGTCGTTACTCATACGTTGGCCGGCGCGACTATGGCGGCAGCCCAGCTTTGCAGGCGGTCCGCCGCCTGTTGCACCCGGTCGGACAATTGCCGGCCGGCGGCATCGCCGACGGAGCCGCCGGCGCACAGCAGCAACACGGCCCGGACCACCGGCGGCAGTATCTTCAGCCGCCGCGCCAGTTCCAGTTGGTCAGCCATGGACAGCCCGTGGCTGCTGAGGTTCCTGGCCGAAGCCAGGGCCGGTCGCCGCGGGTCATCCCAATCGTACTCGGCGATGGACCCCACCGCCTGGTCGCCGGCGATGGCGGCGTCGACAATCGCCAAAGCTCGGCGGCCGCCCAAGTGATCGATCAACCGCCCGGGGTTCATGCCCAGGTCCAGGACTTCCACGCCCGGCAGCGGGCGACGACCCAGTTCCTCGGCGACGCAGGGCCCAAAAGCGTCGTCGCCGGCCATCGTGTTGCCGCAGGCGGCGATCAGGATGCCGGCCCTCTGCTGGTTCACGGCCGCCATGTCCGGTGGAACTTCAGAAAGTGCACCGAGCAACTGATGCACGGGTCATAGTTGCGGATCAGGTGTTCGCAGCGCAGCGCGGCCTCTTCGTCGGGCAGGTCGGTGATCCGCTGGGCCATCTTCCACAGGTCTTCCTCGATGGTCATCTGGTTCTGGCTGGTCGGGGGCACGATGCGGGCCGCGGCAATCGAGCCGTCGGCATGGGTGCGATAGCTGTGCCAGCAGATACCGCGCGGCGCCTCGGTGCCGTGACCGCCGGCGCCGGCCTTGGGGGCGACGGGAATGCGGCTGCGCGGCGGCGGGACATACTTCTCCAGGATGTCGGCCGCCAGAGCCAGGGCATGGACCGTTTCCAGGGCCCGAGCCGGCAGCGAGAAGAAGTTATTGCGCCAGGGCAACTCATGCTTCAACAGCTTGCAGACCTTGGGCAACAGTTCGGCCGCGCGCGGATGCAGCTTCGCGGCGTTGAGGTTCAGCCGCGACAGCGGGCCCACCATGTAGGCCCCGCGTCCGCGGATCACCGCATGCAGCGCCGTCGAGTGCGGGACGTGCCGCTCCTCGATGGCCTGGCCAAACTCCTCCTGGTCGACGCTCAAGCCCTTGTCGGATTTGATGCGCCCCAGGTTCATGGGGTACTCGTTGTCCGGGCACAACGCCACGAACTCGTAATCGCGCTCAAGATCGGGATATTGCAGCTTCCCGGCCAGGAACAGCGTCAGTTCCGCCATCTCGTCGACGGCGGCTTTCATCGCCGGCAGCATCAGCTTGACCTGCTGCGGGTCCGGCCCGCTGTAGAACCCGCCCACGCACACTCCCACCGGATGCACCGCCCGCCCGGCCAGCAGGGCCACCAAGTCGTTGCCCAGCTTCTTGAGCTTCAGGGCCCGCTGCACCGTGGCGCCATGGTCGGCGGCCATGGTGATGGCGCTTTCATAGCCCAGAAAATCCGGCAGATGCAGCATGAAGATGTGCAGCACGTGGCTTTCGATCCACTCGCCGCAGTACAGCAGGTTGCGCAGCGTGCGAATGGCCGGGTCCACCTGGTCGAAAACGCCCATGCACTTCTCCAGGGCGTGGCAGGCGCCCATCTGGTAGGCCACGGGGCAGATGCCGCAGATGCGGGCGGTGATGTCCGGCACTTCACGGAAATCTCGCCCGCGCAAAAACGCCTCGTAGAAGCGCGGGGGCTCGTAAATATCCAGGCGGACCTGCTCGACCTTGCCGTCGCGCATTTCCAGGTGCAGCGCGCCCTCACCCTCGACCCGGGCCAGAGCGCCCACACGGATGGTGCGGGATTCACTTGGTTTTTTCGAGTCGCTCATAGTGTTCACTCGCTTGTTTGAAGGGTTCGAGGTAGCCGTTGAACGAGCGCAGCATCAGCTTGATGCCGCGGGGACTGTGGCCCCAGCTCTGGAACCGACCTCCCAGGGACGCAATGTTGGGTTGCTCCATGGGCCCGAAACAGCCGTAGCACGGCCGGTTGCAGGACGGGCAAAGGGCTCCGCAGCCGGTCTGCGTGATGGGGCCCAGGCAGGGCTCGCCCTGGCTGACCAGCACGCAAGTCAGCCCGCGCCGCTTGCACTCGATACACACGCTGTGGGTGGGGATGTTGGGCTTTCGGCCCACCAGCACCGCGCCGATCAGCTCCAGCAGTTGCAGGGGGTTCACGGGGCAGCCGCGCAGCTCAAAGTCCACGAACACGTGGCTGGCGATGGGCGTGGCGGTGTCCAGGGTGTGGATGTACTGGGGCGTGGCGTACACGCAGCGCATGAACTCCTCGACATCGGCCCAGTTGCGCAGCGCCTGGATCCCGCCGGACGTGGCGCAGGCCCCGATGGCCACGAGGAACTTGCAGTCGCGGCGAATCTGGTGGATGCGCTTTTCCTCCTCGGGCGTGGAGACCGAACCCTCCACCAGCCCGATGTCATAGGGCGGGGGCAGCTCGCGCCGCCGCGCTTCCAGGAAATACGCCACTTCCACCGTGCCCACGAGGTCCAACAACTGGTCCTCCAGGTTGAGCAGGGAGAGCTGACACCCGTCGCAACTGGAGAACTTGTAGACGGCCAATTTCGGTTTACCGATGATTTGCTGGGAATCGGGCATGGCTAGACCTCCTCTTTGGCAAAGATGTCGGCGATGTCCGAGAAGCGGAACACCGGCCCGTCCTTGCATACAAATTTGGGTCCATACTGGCAGTGCCCGCAGCGGCCAAAGCCGCAGTGCATGTTGCGCTCCAGGCTGACGTAAACCTGCTCGGGAGGCACATGCGACTGCAGGAACTGCCAGGCCGCCACGCGGTTGAGGATCCGCGGCCCGCAGACCAGCACGCTGGTGCGGTCGGCGTTGACCTTGATGCGCTGCAGCAGCTTCATCACCACGCCCACGGGCCCCACCCAGCCGGGCGTGGCGTTGTCCACGGTCACCAGCACGTCGATGCTGCCGCCGGCGGTCCACTGGGCCAGTTCATGGGCATAGAGCCGGTCGGCCGGCGTGCGGCAGCCATAGAGCAGCACCACGCGGCGGAAGTGCTGCCGATGGCGCAGCACGTGATAGACCACCGGCCGCAGCGGCGCCAGGCCAATGCCACCGCCCACGATCACCACGTCCCGGCCCCGCAGCAATTCAATAGGCCAGCCGCAGCCGAAGGGACCCCGCAATCCCACCACGCCGCCTTCGCCCATGCGCGTGATGGCCCGCGTAACCGAGCCCACCACGCGAATGGTGTGTTCCAGAAGCTGGGGCTGCTCGGAATCCGACGAAATGGAGATGGCCGCCTCGCCCACTCCCGGCACATAGAGCATGTTGAATTGCCCCGGTTGCCAGCGATAGGCCCGGCGGATGTCGGGCTCGATGATCTCCAGTTGAAAGGTGCGCGTATTAAAGTTCTCTTCGCGCACCGACAGGATGCGCGCCGGCAGGGGCATCATGGTGTCCAGGCCGCAAAAGGGCTGGGGCCGGCTGGGTAGCGCCGAAACCGTCATGGCTACACCTCGCTTTCCACGTTGGGGGACAACTCCGCCGGCTGGATCGGGCTGCCTCCGCGCAAAGCCACGATCTCCTGCGTCAGGTCGATGCCGACCGGACACCAGGTGATGCACCGACCGCAGCCCACGCAGCCGCTGACGCCGAACTGGTCCCACATGGTGCACAACTTGTGACGCAGCCAGTGCCGGTAGCGGGCGCGGATCGTGGAGCGCACCGGACCGGCCGTGGTGTAGCTGAACTGGTGGGTATAGCACGACTCCCACAGCCGCGTGCGCGACACGCCCCCGCCGGTCAGGTCATTGGCGTCGCTGACCGACGAGCAGAAACACGTCGGGCAGACCATGGTGCAGTTGCCACAGGCCAGGCAGCGCTTGGCCACCTCGTCCCAGTGGGGATGCTCGATGTTCTGCTCCAGGAGGTGACGGGCTTCGTCGCGGTCGAGCTTGCGACCCATATGCTCGCGAGCCTGATCCAGCTTCAGTTCCGCCAGCTCGATCTCGGCGGCCGTCGGGGCCTGCAGCTCCAGGCTGGCGGCCACCTGGGCCCCGCGGGCCGAGCCCACGCGCACCAGGAAGGCTCCGCGCATTTCCGTCAGCGCCAGATCAAACCCCTCGCGGGCCTGCGGACCGGTGTTCATCGACGCGCAGAAGCAGGTCCCGGCCGGGTGGGTGCAGTTGACGGCTACGATGAACATCTGCTGGCGGGCCTGCAGATAATAGACGTCCGATTCGCAGCGGCTCTGGCCGGCAAATACGCGGTCCATGGAGGCCATGGCCGCCAGTTCGCAGGGCCGCAGACCAACGAACGCCAGCTTGGGCGGCTGGGGCGGCCCGGCATCAAAGGCAAAGTCGCCCTGGCGCACATGCAGGGCAAAGAGCTGCTGGATCGGTGGGAACAGGTAGCGCTTGGGTCCGTGGGGCCCCACCACGTACTGGAAGAACAGGTCGGGATCCGCGGGCTTGAGCCGATAGACGCCGGGCTGTTGCTGGTCGCGCAGGCCGCGCGCCAGTTGCTCGGTGGAACTGACCGGCTGGAGCACGATCACGTCGCGCTCCACGGTGGGGCCCATGACGGTGTAACCGTCCTGGCGGAGGGTTCGAAGCAGGTTGGCCAGACCATCCTTCGGCAGCACCCCATGCTGTCCGACGGCCGGTTGTAGCTTGGGCATAACCGCCTCCTGTGCAGGAGTAGAGACGTGCTTACAGGTCTTCCCGCGCCCGTTGGCGGCAGAACGGTCCAGGGCACCATGCCCTGGTCAAACACGGTCGCGCAGACAAGGCGCGGGTGTCGGTGCGGTCAATGACGCTGAGTCTTCACCTCCTTTGCCGGGGCAGGTGTCCAGCCAGCCGCGTACCAGGTCCTCAATGTCCTGGAGCAGCGTCCCCAGGGCCTGCCGCACCGGCGGCGACAGGTCCTGGCCGTGGTCAAAGCACTGGCCGGCCACGGTGAACAGCATGGTCTTGGCGCAGCGCCCATAGAGCAGCCGGGCGGCGGCCAGCAGGTCCGCGGCGTCCATGCCGTGGGACATGACCGCGGCGCTGCGGGCCGCCGCGACGACGGGCCGGCGGCGCACTTCGCCGGCCGGCCCGTCGCACGAGGCGTCGATCAGGATCGCCAGCTCCACCTCCGACAGGCGCGGGGCCAGTTCGGGCAAAAGCTGGTGTACGCTCTGGACTTCCACATCACGGGAATCAAGCCGGCCGGCCAGGGCCTCGGCCGCTGCCCAGCCGACACCGTCGTCGCTGCGCAGCGGATTGCCGTAGCCCACGACCAGCACTCGCTTGTTATTCCCGTCGCAGCTCATCCAGCAGCTCCCCGGTCGGCGACAAGAGTTCAATGTGCAAGGGCATCTTACCAACTGCGTGCGTGGCGCACGAGAGGCAAGGGTCATAGCACCGAATAACGGCCTCCACGCGGTTGAGCATCCCTTCTTGGAGCTTGTTGCCGTCGACAAAGTGCTGGGCCGCCTGTTTCACGCCCTTGTTCATGGCCAGGTTGTTGTGGCCGGTGGCGATGATCAGGTTGGCCCAGGTCATCAAACCGTCGTCGTCGATCTTGTAATGATGGATCAGCGTGCCCCGCGGGGCCTCGGAGATCCCGATGCCTTCGTGGCGGTTGGGCCGGGCCCGTGAGCGCACGTGCGTGGAGAGGATGTCGCTCTCGTTGAGCAGCGACTCGATCTTCTCCACGCCAAAGAGGATCTCGATCAATCGGGCATAATGGAAATGGAAGCTGCTGAGCACCGCGCCGCGCTGCAGGGCGCGGAATTCGGCCAGTTCCTGGTCCGCCAGCTCGGTGCCGCAGCGGTCCACGGCGTTGAGGCGTGCCAGCGGGCCCACGCGGTAGATGCCCGCCGGGTAGCCCTTGGGCTTGAAGTAGGGGAACTTCATGAAGGAGAAGGGCTCCACGGCCTCGGCGATGTAATCGGCATAGCGGTCGTGCGGAATCTTGTCCTGCACGACCTTGCCGCGGGCGTCGACGAAGCGCAGCATGCCGTCATAGAGGTTCATCGTGCCGTCGGTGTCCACCTGGGCCAGGAACAACGTGGGGAAGTTCGCAAAGGCCCGGGCTTCCTCGGTGAAGTTGTCCAGCACCCGCTTGAACCACTGGAGGGTGCGCACCGCGATGGCCTTGGCATCGGGCAGCATCGCCAGGATCTGCTGGCGCTTGTCCGGCGACAGCGGCTCGCTGACGCCGCCGGGCACCACCCACGCCGGGTGGATGCGCTTGCCGCCCAGCATCTCGATGATGCTCTGACCGATCTGCCGGATGCGGATGCCGTCGCGGGCCATCTGCGGGTGTTCGGCCAGGACGCCGAAGATGTTGCGCTTGGCCGGATCGGCGTCCATGCCCAGCAGGAAATCGGGGCTGGACAGGTGGAAAAAGCTCAGGGCATGCGACTGCACCATCTGCGCCAGGTTCAAGATGCGCCGCAGCTTGTCGGCCGTGGGGGGAATCTTCACGGCCAGCAGGGCATCGCAGGCCTTGGCCGAGGCGATCAGGTGGCTGACCGGGCAGATGCCGCAGGTGCGGGCCATCAGCGAGGGCATTTCCGTCAGCGGGCGGCCCTCGCAGAACTTCTCGAAGCCGCGGAACTGGGTGACATGGAACATGGCGTCGCTGACGGCGCCCTTGTCGTCCAGCCGCAGGGTGATCTTGCCGTGTCCCTCGATGCGGGTCACGGGGTTGATAACGATGTCACGAGGCATGGTATTGGTCCTTCCTTATTTCCCAAACCGGGTCAGGGCGCTGGCGTCGGGCATGCGCCCGGCCAGCAGTTCACTCACCACAAACCAGATGGCGTCGGCCGGAGGCGGGCAACCGGGGACGAACACGTCCACCTTGACCACCTCGTGGACCGGCCGCACCTGGTCCAGCAGCACCGGCAGGTGGGCCTTGGGGTCCTGGGGCTGCAGCGCCGTGTTCTCGTGGAACGCGCGCTGGTAGAGCGACTGAAGCTCAAAGGGATTGCGCATCGAGGGCACGTTGCCCGTCACCGCGCAATCGCCCAGGCCCACCAGCAGCTTGGAATGCCGGCGGATGTGGCGGATCTTCTCCAGGTCCTCGTCGCTGGCGACGGCGCCCTCGACGATGGACACGTCCACGTGCTCGGGGAACTGCTTGTTGTCGACCAGCGGGCTGTAAACCAGCTCGACCTTATCGGCCAGGTCGATCAGGCGCTGGTCGATATCCAGAAACGACATGTGGCAGCCGGAACATCCGTCCAGCCACACGGTGGCGACTTTGACTTTGTTACTCATGACGGGCCTCCCGCATCAGGGTCAGGTAGGGCAGAAACTCGGGGCGTTTTTCCATCTCGGCCACGCCGGTGCCCTTGCGGGACAGCGCGCCGGTGGGGCAGACCTGCACGCACTTGCCGCAGGTCGTGCACGTTTCGGAATAGCCCCACGGCTGGTTGAGATCGGTGATGACCCGGCACTCGATGCCGCGGCCCATCACGTCCCAGGTATGGGCGCCTTCGATCTCATCGCAGACGCGCACGCAGCGGTTGCAGAGCACGCAGCGATTGTGGTCCAGGCGGAACAGGTCATGCGACGAATCGAACGCCAGCCGCGGATAGCGGTAGGGCATCTCGATGTGCGTGATGCCCAGCCGCTGGGCCAGGTTTTGCAGGTCGCAGTGGCCGTTGGACACGCAGACCGAGCAGATGTGGTTGCGCTCCGAGAAGAGCAGCTCCACGATCATCTTGCGGTACTTCCGCAGCCGCGGAGAGTCGGTGACGACCTCCATGTTTTCGGCCACGCTGGTGGTGCAGGCGGGCAGCAGCTTGTTGATGCCCTTGACCTCGACCAGGCACAGGCGGCAGGCGCCCCAGCCGCTGAGTCCCTCCAGATAGCAGAGGGTGGGGATGGGGATCTTGTTCTCGCGAGCCACCTGCAGCACACTCTGGTCGGTGCTGGCGCTGACATCGCGATCATCGATCTTCAGGGTAATGACACGGGCGGGGGTACTCATTTAGCCACCTCCGCGAGGGCCGCCGGTGCCGAGGCAGGCTGCCCATCGCTCAAAAGTTGTTCATACTCGTCCCGGAAATAGCGCAGGGTGCTCAGCACCGGGTTGGGAGCCGTCTGCCCCAGCCCGCACAGGCTGGTGCTGCGCACCAGGTCGCACAGTTCCTGGAGCAGGGCCAGGTCGGCCGCCGAGGCCTTGCGCTGGATGATGCGGTTCAACAGGTCGTGCATCTGGGCGGTGCCCACGCGGCAGGGAACGCACTTACCGCAGGACTCGCTCATGCAGAACTCCATGAAGAAGCGGGCCACGTCCACCATCGACGAGGTCTCGTCCATGATGATCATGCCGCCGGAGCCCATGATCGAGCCGACCTTGGCCAGCGACTCATAGTCCACCGGCATGTCCAGGTATTCATCAGGGATGCAGCCACCGGAAGGTCCGCCGGTCTGCACGGCCTTGAACTTCTTGCCGTCGGGGATGCCGCCGCCGATGTCGAAGATGATCTCCCGCAGGCTGATGCCCATGGGCACTTCGATCAGGCCGGTGTTGGTCACCGTGCCGGCCAGGGCAAAGACCTTGGTGCCCTTGGACTTTTCGGTGCCGATGGCCGCAAACCAGTCGGCTCCGTGCCGCAGGATGGGCGGCACGTTGGCGAAGGTCTCGACGTTGTTGATCAGCGTGGCAGCGCCCCACAGGCCGCGCTCGGCCGGGAAGGGCGGGCGGGGCCGCGGTTGGCCGCGCTTGCCTTCGATGGAGGCAATCAACGCCGTCTCCTCGCCGCACACAAAGGCGCCGGCGCCCAGGCGGATCTGGATGGTGAAGCAGAACGTCGTGCCCAGGATTTTGCTGCCCAGCAGGCCCATCTTCTCGGCCTGCTTGATGGCGGCCTTGAGGCGGCTGATGGCCAGTGGATACTCAGCGCGAACGTAGATGTAGCCTTCGATGGCGCCGGTGGCATAGCCGGCGATGGCCATGCCCTCCAGCACGCGATGGGGATCGCTTTCCAGGACCGAGCGGTCCATGAAGGCGCCCGGATCGCCCTCGTCGGCGTTGCAGATCACGTATTTCTGGGCGCTTTGGGACTTGGCCACCGTGGACCACTTCAGGCCCGTGGGATAGCCGGCGCCGCCGCGGCCGCGCAGGCCGCTCTTGATCATCTGCTCGACGACCTGGGCCGGCGACAGGGTGGTCAGCGCCTGCTGCAGGCCGCCGTAGCCGTCGCGGGCCAGGTATTCCTCGATGCGGTCGGGGTCGATCTCGCCGCAGTTTTCCAGCACGATCTTCTTCTGCCGTGCGTAGAACGGGATGTTGGTATCCAGGCGCAGCCGCTCGACGGGCTTGCCCTTGAGGCTGGCGACCAGTTCGGCACAGTGGTCGGTGGTCACGTTCTGGTACCACACGCCGGCCGGTTCCACGGAGACCAGCGGACCGGCGGCGCACAGGCCCATACAGCCCACGCCCTTGACCTTGACTTCTTTGTCCAGGCCGGCGGTGGCCAGTTGCTTCTGCAGCCCGTCCTTGATCTGGTCGGCGCCCGAGGAGAGGCAGCCGGCAGCTACGCAGACGCGCACGGTCTGCTTGTACTGCTGCTGGGCCTCGATCTCGGCGGTCACGATTTTGTTGAGTTCTTCAGCAGTCATTGGGGAGCCTCCCACTTCTGAATGCGAGCCAGCAGGTCGGGGCTCTGGAGTTTGCCCAGCACGTTACCGTCGATGACGACGGCCGGCGCCAGCCCGCACGAGCCGACGCAGCGGGCCGTCAGCACCGAGAGCTTGCCGTCCTTGGTGGTTTCGCCGGGCTTCACGCCGAAGTTCTGGTGCAGCGATTCCAGCAGGGCGCCGGCGCCTTTGATGTAGCAGGCCGTGCCCATGCACACCACGCAAGTGTGCTGCCCCTTGGGCTTGAGCGTGAAAAAGTGATAGAACGTGGCCACGCCGTAGACCTTGCTCAGGGGGATTCTCAGCGAGGCGGCCACGTAGCGCAGCGCCGTCTCATCCAGGAACCCGAAGCACTCCTGGACGGTGTGCAGGGCCTCGATGAGGGCGTGGCTCTCGTAGCCGTAACGACGGCTGGTGGCGTCGACCATCCGCCAGCGCTTGTCGGCATTGGGCGGGGCAGGTCGAGTAGTCGCGGTAGCCATACAAACCAACTCCCTTTCGCATAATCTGCCCGAAGCTGCTGAACACTCAGCAGATACGCGGCAGTTGTTCACCATAGGGTTTGGCGACAATGCGTCGCCCGCCGATGGGGGTGCGAATTTCGCACAACCCGTCGGCCTTTTGCTCGATACAGCCGATGATCGCCGCCTGCTGGCCCAGCGGATGGCGGTGCAAAGCCTCCAGGACCGCCGGGGCGGCCTGGGGACGGACCACCATCAGCACCTTGCCTTCGTTGGCGACCTCCAGCGGGTCCAGTCCCAGCATCTCGGCGGCATGCAACGTTTCCGGCCGCAGGGGTATGCTGCTCTCCTCCAGAACTACATGCAAGCCGCTGCGGGCCGCCAGGTCGGCGGCCACGGCCGCCAGCCCGCCGCGCGTGGCATCGCGCATAAAGACGATCTCGCGGCTGCTTTCCATCGCTGCGGCGATCAGGCCGTTCAACGGGGCCACGTCGCTGTGCAGGACGCTGCGGACCTGGGGCATCTCGCGGGCCAGCATCACCGCCAGCCCGTGGTCGGCGATGGGACCGTTGATGATCAGCAAGTCGCCGGCACGCACCTGGTCGGGGTGCAGCCGCAGGTCGCTCTCGATCATGCCGATGCCAGAAGTCGTCAGGTACATGCCGTCGGCCTGTCCGCGTCCGACCACCTTGGTATCGCCGGTGACGATCTTGATTCCCGCCTCGGCGGCCGTCTGCTGAATCGAGTCCAGCACCTGCTCCAGCAGCGAGCGCTCCAGGCCTTCGGCCAGGATCATGCCCAAAGCCAAACCCAGCGGCCGGGCGCCGCAAACACAAAGATCGTTGACCGTGCCGCTGACGGCCAGCCGGCCAATGTCGCCGCCGGGGAAGACCAGCGGCTGCACCACGTAGCTGTCGATGGTGGTCGCCAGACGCAGCGGCCTGCCATCGGCACCTTGGGTCTGTACGATGCCGCTATCCAGCAGATCGCTCAGGACCGCGTTGCCCAGTCGCGGCAGTACGCACTGGGCGACCAGCTCGTCGGTGAGCTGTCCGCCGCCACCATGGGCCAGGACAATGTGGGTGAACCGGGTCAAGCGTCCACCCCCTGACCGGCGGTCGCCGGGCGCTGGGCGGGTGGGCGCTGAACATGGGCTGCCTGAAGATTCGCCGAAGCCGTCCTCTTGTACTTAAACCACGCCTGGCACGTTCCTTCGCTGCTGACCATGCAGGGCCCGATAGCGCGGATGGGCGTGCAGGCGGTTCCAAACAGTTTGCACTCGGCCGGCGTGCAGTGGCCAAGGATGACCTCCCCGCAGCGGCAGCCGGGCGGCTCGGGCACTTCCTGGACCGGCAGACCAAAGCGCTGGGCCGCGTCAAAGGCCGCATATTGCGGGCGCAGGACCAGGCCACTGCCGGGGATCGTGCCCAGGCCGCGCCAGGTCACATCGCCCGGCTCGAAGACCTGGCTGATGACCTGCTGGGCATGGCGGTTGCCCGCGTCGGTGACGGCGGGGTAATACTGGTTTTCCAGTTGCCGCACGCCGTCGCGGGCCATTTCCGTCAGTCGCGCCAGGCCGGCGGCGATGTGCTGGTCCTCAAAGCCGGCGATCACACACGACAGGCCGTATTGCTTGACCGCCGGGCGATAGGCGTCGGCGCCGATGATGATGGACACGTGCCCAGGCAGCAAAAAGCCATCGACCTTGACCAGGCCGCTGCTCAGCAAGGCGTCCATAGCGGGGATGATCAGTTTGTGGCTCACCAGGACCGTGAAATTTTTCACATTTAGATGCGCGGCTTCAAGCACTGCCGCCGCCGAAGCCGGGGCCGTGGTCTCAAACCCGACCGCTGCGAAGACCACCTGGCGCTGGGGGTTGTCGGCGGCGAAGCGCACCGCATCCAACGTGCTGTAGACCACGCGGACATCGGCGCCGCGGCTGCGGGCCTGCTCCAGGCTGCCGTTGGCGCCGGTCACCCGCAGCATGTCGCCGTAGGTGCACAGGGTGACGTTCGGCAGGCTGCCGGCCGCGATCAGTTGGTCGATGTCGCCCTGGCTGGTGACGCACACGGGGCACCCTGGGCCGCTCAGCAGCCGGACATTGGCCGGCATCAGGCTGTGCAGCCCGCTGCGGAAAGCCGCGACCGTGTGCGTGCCGCACACTTCCATGAAGGACACCGCCCGGCCGATGGCGCCGGCCGCGCTATGAAGGCGCTGCAGCACCTGATCGATCCTGATGGAGCTTACGTTCATGGGTCCCCCCCTGCATTGGCGGCCGCCTCCACATCTTTGAGCACGGCGAAGGTTTCCTGGGCGGTCTGGGGGTCCAGCCGCTGGATGGCAAACCCGGCATGGACCAGCAGCCAGTCGCCGACCTTGGCCTCGGGCACCAGCAGCGTGCTGATGTCCACGCGGTTGCCGTGCAGGTCGGCCACGCCCTGCGTCTCTTTCAGTGCGACCAATTTGGCGGGTACTGCCAGACACATCATGCACCTGCCTTTGCGTTGGCGATCATCGCCGCCGCGATCGTTGCCTGTCCCAGGGCGATACCGCCGTCGTTGGGCGGCACCAGCCGGTGCCGCAGCACGCGCAGGCCTCGCTCCTGGAGTCGTTGGCTAAGCCGTGTGGTCAAAATCTGGTTGCAGAAGACGCCGCCGCTGAGTCCCACGGTGCGCACGCCGGTCTTCTGGACTGCCTGGAGGATTGCGATCTCCCAGGCCAGGGCAAATTGCTCGTGGAACAGCGCTGCCAGTTGTGCCGCGGGGACCTGGCCGCTCTGCTGGACCAGATGGATCACCAGTGGCGACAGATCGACCAGCCCCTCATGGCACAGAGGCGCCGGACAAGGTCCGGCGCTGCCGTTCCAGGTGCTGGTGGCCGCTTCCAGGGCCATGGCGGCCTGGGCTTCGTACTGGTTATGCTGGCACAGGCCCAGCAAGGCCGCCACGCCGTCAAAGACGCGTCCGGCGCCGCTGCTGACAGCACAGTTCAGGCCGGTTCGCAGCATGTGAACCAGGACCTGTCGCTCGTTTTCGTCAGGGACCAGCTTCGCGGTCGCGGGGTGCTCGGCGAAGTTCTGGGGCATCGCCTGCTGCAGCAGGGCCAGGCCGCAACGGCGCGTATCCTTGGCGGCCGCATCGCCTCCGGGCAGCCGTAGCGGCCGCAGATGACAGAGCCGCTGATAATGCGTCAGGTCGGCCACCATCAACTCACTGCCCCAGCTCGTGCCGTCCGATCCATAGCCCACGCCATCGCAAACCAGCGCCAGGATCGGCTGGCGGAGGCCGTGTTCAGCCATCAAGGCCGCCGCGTGAGCGTGGTGATGCTGAATGCCGACCAGGCGGGCACCGGTGGCAGCGCTCAACTGGCGGGCATAAACATGGCTCTGATAGAGCGGATGCAGATCATGAGCGATCCAGGCCGGCTGCACCGAAAACAGCTTCTGCAGATCGTCAACCGCCTGGCGGAAATGCTCGTAGGCCAGCGGGTGGGTCAGGTCACCCAGGTGCTGGCTCAAGACCGCGCTGCCGCCGCGCACGACGGCCACGGTGTTTTTCAGTTCGCCCCCTACGCACAATCCCATCGAGCCGTCGCTGACGGGCAGTCGCACGCTCTGGGGGGCATAGCCCCGGGAGCGCCGCAGCGGCAGCACGTCATCCTCGCCCATGTCGATGACCACCGAGTCATCCACACACCGCTGGATTCGCCGGTCATGCCACAGGAAGGCATCGCACATCGCGCCCAGGCGAGTTTGGGCCTGGTCGTTGTCCGTGGCGATGGGCTCATCACTGAGGTTGCCGCTGGTCATGACCAGGGCGCTGTGGCAGCCCAGGGCCCTCAATTCCGCCATCAACAGATGATGGACCGGCGTATAGGGCAGCATCACGCCCAGGCGATGGCTTTCCGGCGCCACCGCCGGCGCCACCGGCGCCTCGGCTCTACGCGGGGCCAGCACGATGGGGCAGGCGGGTGACTGCATCAGCGCCTTGGCCGCGTCGCTGAGGTGTACCAGTTGCTCGGCACTGGCCAGGTCATGGGCCATCAAGGCCAGGGGTTTGTGGTCGCGCTGCTTGAGTTTTCGCAGGCGGGCGACCGCCCCGACATCGTCGGCCCGCACCGCCAGGTGAAAGCCGCCCACGCCCTTGAGAACCAGAATTTGCCCGGCGGCCAGTTGCCGCGCGGCGGTGGCGATGGGCGGGCCGGCGATGGGCTTGCCGGTGTTGCTGACCAAGGCAAGCTGCGGGCCGCACTGGGGGCAGGCGGTCGGTTGGGCATGAAAGCGGCGCGTGGCCGGGTTGTCATATTCCGCCTGGCAGGCGGGGCACATGACGAAGCTGGCCATGGTGGTATTGGGCCGGTCGTAGGGAATATTGGCGATGATGCTGTAGCGCGGGCCGCAATCCGTACAGTTGATCAGCCCGTAGCCGTAGCGGCGGTCGGTCGAATCACGCAGCTCGGCCAGACAGGCGCTGCAGGTCGCCAGGTCCATCGTGACATCGGCTTGGCTGCGGTCTTGGGCGGCGCTGGGCTGGATGACAAAATCATGCTCGCCGTCGATGGGCGCAAGGCTCTGGCATTCGACGGTGCGGATGATCGCCAGGGCAGGGCGGCGCTGACGCAGATCCACATCAAAAGCATCGAGGCGGTGGGACTGGCCCTGAGCTTCGATGACAACGCCGTCGCCGTTGTTGAAGATCAGGCCGCTGAGGTTATGCTGTTGGGCCAGGCGATAGACAAACGGCCGAAAGCCCACACCTTGGACCTGGCCGCGCAGCCGCCACTGGCGGCGAACGGTCTGAAAGGGGGCGGCAATGGGCTGGATGCCTGTCATACGCCTTAAAAGGATAAAGTTATCCTTTGATCCGGTATTATCGCCGGTCCCGGGCTGCGAGTAAAGAGAAATGCAGGAAAATCCGTAAACGCCGGCCGGGCCAACGGATAAGCGTATTTTGGGAGACAACCGTGAGATTCCCACGGCGTGCCCTTGCCATGTGCAGTATCACCCTCATCGTCTTCGCGGCCGCCACGGCCCAAGCCGGGCGCTACGAGGGGTATGCCCAGGCGGTAGCCTCCGGGGGTGATTTTGACGGCCATATCATGATGCTGCATTTGCCGCCCAAGTAGCTTTCTTTCCGCCATGGTTACCACGCAGCACCTGCCGCCGACGAGTTTTGACCGTTCGCATCCTGTTTTGCGCACGCCGCCGGTCTGGCATCCGCAGGCTCCCCGCGAGCGCTGGTCGGTGGTCCTGCTGCGGCGGCGGATCCAGCTCAGCCGGCCGGTGCGGCGGGCCTGGCTCTGGGTCAGCGCCAGCCAGCGATTTACTCTCTATCTCAATGGACGGGAGCTGGCGCGCGGGCCGTCGCGCAGCGATCCCATGCACTGGGGATGTGTGCGCGTGCCGCTGGGGGACTTGTCGGCCGGCCAGCACGTGCTGGCGGCCTGCGCCTTTACCTTTGGCCAGGAAAGCGGCATCGGTCAGATGGGCGGGCCGGCATTCTTCCTGGCCTGTGGCGAGGGGGACCCCGAGCTTGTGGAACAGGTACGCAGCGGTCCGGACTGGCGCTGCTACCACGAGCAGGCCCGCACGCCGCTGCCGCATCACGCCTGGGGCGATGCCGCCTGCTATGACGTGATCGGCGCCGGCGAGCGCATCGATGCAGGGGCCATCGCCTGGGGATGGCAGCAGCCGGACTATGACGACAGCTCGTGGCCGGCGGCCGTGATCCTGTGCGACGGGGTCTACAACGAGTGGGGCAACCTGCCGTTGGAGCACCTGCTGCGCCCCGAGCCTCTGCCGCCCATGGAGCACACGCCGCAGCGCCTCAGCCGCGTGGCGCAGGGGCCGCCGGACATGATGGACCGGGCCCAGGCGTGGCTGGCCGGCAGTGCGCCCTTGACGATCCCGGCCGAGTCGGAGGTGCGGCTGGTCCTGGATCGCGGTGAACTGACCAATGCGTATCCCATCCTGACTATCAGCGGCGGACAAGGTGCGCACCTTCGCATGGTCAGTGCTGAAGCGCCCTATCAGCACAAGCACGTGAAGGGGAACCGCGACGAGGTGGAGGGCAAAAAAATATTGGGTCACCTGGATGAGTTTGTGCCCGATGGGCAAGTTCATCGGGCCCTGACGACGCTGTGGTGGCGCTCGTACCGTTACCTGGAGCTGACGATTCGCACGGCCGCCCAGCCGCTGGTGCTGGAGGATTTTGTGTCCGTCTTCAGCGGCTATCCGCTGCTGGAGCGGGCACGTTTTGTTTCCGACAGGGCCCACCAGGCCAGCCACCGTCGCCACTGGCAGGTCAGTTGGCGCACGGCGCGACTGTGCGCGCACGAGACCTTCTTCGACTGCCCGCACTATGAGCAGGCGCAGTTTCCCGGCGATACGCGCGTGCAGGCGGTCTACCACTACCTGATCGCCAACGACGACCGCCTGGCCCGCAAGGCCATCGGTGACTTCTGGGCCTCGCGCCTGGCCGACGGGCTGACGCAGTGCCGCTATCCCTCGCGCAAGGTGCAGATCCTGCCGACGTTTTCCCTGTACTGGATCGGGATGCTGCACGACTTTCGCATCTATCGGGGCGACCGGGGATTCCTGGAGCCATTGCTGCCGGCGTCCCGCCAGGTGCTGGACTGGTTCATCCAGCGCCTAGGACCTGACGGGATGCTGGGCTGGATCGAACACGCTCCGTTTGTTGATTGGGCGAGGGCGTTTCACTGCGGCAATGCGCCGCAGGACGAGAATGGACACTCGGCGATCCTGTCGCTGCTGCTGGCGCAGGCGTGTGACTGGCAAAGCGGCCTGGAGCGCGCGTGTGGATATGCCGAGCTGGCCGGCCGGTGGAAGCGGCTGGCGGGGAGTTTACGACAGAGCACGCAGCGGCTCTGCTGGGACGCCAAGCGCGGATTGCTGGCCGATACCGCGCGGCGCAACAGTTTCAGTCAACATGCGCAGGTGCTGGCGGTTCTGGCGGGCCTGTGGCCGGCGCGGCGCAGCGCCCAGGTGCTGCAGCGCGCGCTGGCCGACAGCAGCGTTCAAGGTCCGGGGACTTTGTATTTCCGATATTACCTGGCGCAGGCGTTGCGGCAGGCGGGATTGGTCGCGGAGCTGCACCATCTGCTGGGCCTGTGGGACCAGGTGCTTGAGGGGACCGGTCTGAGCACCTGGCCGGAGAGCGACGGCGATGCCCGCAGCGATTGCCACGGCTGGTCGGTGACGCCGCCGCTGGAGTTTTTGCAGGGCATCCTGGGGGTGTGCCCGGATCCTTCGGCCGATGGGATGAGCCGGCTGATACTGGATCCGTTTCCAGGCCCGCTGCGGCAGGCGCGAGGTCTGGTGCCCACGCCGCATGGGCCGGTGCGCATCGCATGGAAGCGCGCCGATCCCCATCTGGAAATTACGCTGGACAGCCCGGTGCCGCTGCACGTGGTGGCGCTGGGCCGCGAGGTGCGTGCGGGGCGGCGGAGTCTGCTGCTGCCGCTGCGGGCGGCCCCAGCCGTTGCGCAAAAGAAATTTTTGGCGTAGGCGCCCAAGGGGGCCAAGCGCTATGTTGGCAAGCGTGCGGGACCAGGATAGCCAGTTTCATTTTACCCATCCGACTTCGTTTGAAGCCGATGCAAGCAGGAGGCATCGCATGTTCAACGGCAACCGTTCCAATCAGGTCAAGCAGATCGTCAGCGCCCTGGCGGCGCTGCCGGGGAGTATGGCCGTCAATGTCACCTCGCGCAAGTTTCCGCGCCTGGGACCGGCCGAGCCGGGCTCCGGCTACGAGGAAAGCCAATGGTCTTTCCCGGTCAGCCAGTTGCCCGAGGCCTTGGCGGTTCCCTCGGATAGCGAGGAGATCGTCATCACGGTGCAGGGGTCGCTTCCGGCTCCCGGTGCGCGCGATGAATTGGTGGCGCGGCTGGACAGCCTGCTGGGTCCATCCGGCGTGGGCGATCAGTGGGATGTGCGCACGCACTTCAGCCAGGTGCCGCACAGCGAGTATGAGCTGCAGGTGATCCGGCAGTAACGTCGCGGGTTGCATGCGTTGCGGGTAGAAGCCATCACGCTAAGATGGCATGTACTGCCCGACAGCGAGTTCCATGCGTGCCCCTGCGTCGTTGTTGATCCTCGCCTTGAGCCTGGGATGGGCCGCCGGCGGCTGCAATTCGTCGGCACCCGGCCCCGATGCCATGACGCTGCGCCGCTCGGCGCTGCTGCATGAAGCTTTGGCTCCGGCGTTGCTGGCCGAAGAGACCCCGTTACAGAACTACCTGCGGCAGATTGCCCGCCGACTGGCGGATGCGGCCTCGGAGCTGCACAAGGAACGGGGGACGGTGTCACTGGGGGCGGCATCGCAGAGCGCCTGGTCGGCCGCCGAACCGCCGCGCCTGCACGTGGTCTGGTGCGATGTGCCCAACGTCTGCAGCGGCGGCGCCAGTCATGTCTACCTCTATAGCGAACTGCTGAAGGAATGCCGTACCGAGGATGAGCTGGCGGCCGCCGTGGCCCACGCCTATGCGCATCTATGCCTGCGCCATGCGCAGAAGCAGCCACCGGACGAGGAACCCTCCAGTCCCCAGGACAGCGCGCGGCACATGGTGCAGACCCCGCCCAGCAGTCTCCAGGAGCAGGAGGCCGACGACCTGGCACTGATGATTTTCGCTCGGGCCGGCTGGGAGCCGGTGCGCATGGCGGAGCTGTATGCACGTTTGCCGGACAATGCGGCTCGCGCCTCCGCGCTGCGCGGCCGGGCACTGGGATTGCCGCCGGCAGCGCGCGACTGGCTGTCGGCGCCTATCGCCGACGACCGCCGCTTTGGCGAGCGGCGCCAACTGGGTTTGGCGGCGCCGGGACAGTCGGTCGATCCGACGGCGCAGCGCATCCTGGTGGCCTTGCCGCCGTGTTTGTCCAACGAACAATCCCAGCGCCGCCAGCGTGCGGCCGCCGAACTGCTGGCCGTTCCGGTGGTGCAGCCGGGCAACCCCTTTGAGAAAGGTCCGCGCGGCAAGCCGCGCTGAGAACGGAGCCGCTGGTTGTGTCGCTTGGTCGTCCTGATCCCCTGGCGCAGATGAATTCGGCCGAGATGGCCGAGTTGTCGATGGTGCGCGGTTTTGGCGACGAGTTTCAGCCGCGGTTGTTCGTCAAGACATGTGCGGCCGATCCGCAGGATCCGGAGGCGGGTCCGCGTTTCGTGGAGGCGGCGCAGGTTCAGAAGGCCGTGGCGACGGCCGGTCGTTTCTGGGCGCCCATTCACCTGATTGGCCAGGGCGAGAGCGGGCCCTACTACGTCACTCCGCAGTATGGCGGCAGCGTGGCTCATTTGATGGAGCAGCGCGTCGCTGTCACTGCGACGGTCCTGTATCGCATCATCGAGGCCGTGGCTGGGGGATTGCTGCAGCTCAAGCAGCAACAGCATCGCCCGCACGGCAACCTCAAGCCGTCGAACATTCTGCTGGGCTCGCTCCAGGAGCTTGAGCCATGCGAGGTCGTGCTGAGCGACCCGGCGCCCTCGGCACAGGCGGCGGTCGTGGGCGAGAATGGGGATCTGTATATCCTCGGGCAGATCCTTCACCTGCTGGTGGTGCAGCAGCCCTACTCGCCGGCCATGGGTTGGCCGGCGCCGTACACGGCGGCCTGGGGTCGGCTGGGGCGCCATGGGCGCAACTGGTGGGGCCTGTGCAACCGGCTGCTGAAGCCGGACTCGCCGCAGGGGCCGGTGTCGCTGGAGGCGCTGGTGGCCCATCTGCCGCGCTGCCGTCCGCGGCGGCGCTGGCCGGTCAAGCGGATGATGGCCGCCGTCGCCGCCGTGGCGCTGGCGGCGGTTCTGGTGTGGGACATCGGCTATCGCCGGACACCGGAGGAGAAGCTCTGGCAGCAGCAGCAGACCCAGGCCTTAGGCCGCCTTGGGGCGATGGAGAACCACCTGGCGAGCCTTCGTCAGCGGCAGTGGACGGCACCGGCCGGCTACGTGCAGTCACTGATCGAGCGTGTGCGCCTGGCGCAAGGGATCGACATCGAGCCCGCGGCCGAGGAGCTGCGCCGCGCTGAGCAACTGTGCCAGCGCCTCGAGCAGCAGTGGTCGGTGCTGGTCCAGCGGCAGCGCCTGTTAACGGGCAGCGGCGACACGGTCTTGGCCAGTTACGGACGGTATTTGGACAAGGCGCTGGAATCGTGGCTGGCCGCCGAATCGCTGGCCTCGCTGGGCGCGCTGGCGGAACGGCTCGATGTCCTGGTGGGCGAGGAGCCCTGGGCGCGGGCGGCGCGGCTGCTGGGCGGTCCGGAGGCCGGCAAGATCGACTTCAGTTATCTGGCCCAGAGCAGCCCGGTGCATCAGGGCTTTGGGGCTGGTTCGGCGGCAACCCCGCAGATCGTGGAAGCTTGGGTGCGCGAGGTGAACTCCGGGCGATATGACAAGCTGACGGCCGAGGCCGATCCGCGCGTGCGCTGGGCCGCGGCTGCGGCGGTGCGCCGCATCGTCGAAACCGACCTGGGACAACTGGCATCGCTGTATGGACAAGACCCGTCGCGGGCGGCGCCATTGCTGGAGCCGCTGCGCAAGCAGGCCGATGAACTGAGCCAGCGCATCAAGGACACCTGCAGGCCCGAGCTGGCATGGTCGCGTAGTCACGAGGCGCAGATTCGGGGCGCCGTCGGCCAGATCGATAGCTCCGTGGCCGCGCTGAAGGACCAGGTGCAGCGGGCCATTGTCGACCGCGAGCGCGCCTTGGGGACGGCGGCCGCCGAGGCCGCGGCCCTGCGCCGTCGCCAGGAGGCCGAGGCCTTCGTTGCCGAATGCCTGGCGTCGACGCTGAGCGCCGAGGCGCACATCGCCGCGGAATGGCAGCGGCGCAACCAGGAGATGGCTCGCCTGGTCAAGCAGGATCCGTCGCGTCACGGCGAGGAGATTCGCCGTCAGCGTGCGGAACTGAAACGGGCCCTGAGCTGGCTGGATGAACGCTGGAGCAGTCTGCCGGCGAGGCTGGATCTGCCGGCGTCGGGCGACGGCTGGGCCAGGGCGTTTGCGGCGAGACTGGCCGAACTGTGGCAGGCCCAGAGGCAGGCGGGATTGGAGTCGCTATTGGCCTTGACGCGCCAGGAGACGGCAACGACGGCGCCAGCGGCCGATGCGCAGGCCGCCTGGGCGCAGTTCAAGGAGCGGCACCAGCGCTGGTGCGCCCAAGCCGCCGCGATGTTGGCCGACTTGCTGGCCGCGGATCGCCTGCTGGCCGGTGGCGTGCCGCCGGAGCAGCGGCCGTCGATCGACACGCGCAGCCCGCTGGAGCTGGTCAAAGCCTGGTCGGGCCATGAGATGTTGCGCGATGAGGCGCTGTCGCGTGCCGCCGCCGCCGTGCTGGGGCCGCTTCAGGAGCTGCAGCAGGCGCCATGGCAGGGGCTACTGCCGATGATCGGGCGCAACGGTGTTCCCCTGGGCGTGCGCCTGGGGGCGTGGCATCGGTTGTATGCCCTGGCGGATGTACCCTGGCCGGCGGACGCCAAGCAGTTGGAAGCCGCCCTGGGCCTGGCCGAGGCGCTGGATCGCAGCCTGCAGAACGAGGTGGGCATCGAATCTCGCCGCTCGGCGGCTCAGCGCGGCGTGCGCGAGGTGGCGCGGCTGCACTGGCAGCGCTTTATGGATCGTGCCACCACGGCCGCCGACATCGAGGCCGCGCTGGGTCTGCGGCATCGGGTGGTGGCGGTGGACCTGGCGGCTTTGTCGCCGCGCAGTCGCTTCAATGTCATGCTGTTTGATCTGCGCCGCGCGCTGGCCAAGGGCGGCGCGGAGGTGACGAGCCTGCTGGAGCCGTTTGCGGCCGCCATCAAGGCCTTGCCGGCGGAGCTGCGCGACCCGAGCCTGACATCCGTGGCGGAACTGGCCGCGCGAGCCGCCGCACCGCCGACGGCGCCGGATTTTGCCACTCTCGGTCCGCTGTCGCGCCGGATGCGCCCCGGCGGGCTGACGTGGCGCGTGGATGCCGATGCCAAGGGGCAGCGCGTGCGGTACTGGTCGGTGCCACCGCCGCGCATTGGACGCGATGAGCTGGAACTGGTCTTCCGCCGCCTGGAACCCCAGGGCGATGAGCCGGCCGCTTATCTGTGCACCACCGAAGTTCCGGTGGGTTTGTTCACCGATGTCATCACGGCCGCCGAACAGTGGCAGACCGCCGGGCATGTCTTGTTCGACTATGACCTGGGCCAGGGCGATCCGCGTGCGGGTCCGCGCATCTGGGAGTGGTCCGCGGGCAAGGCATTTCGCCGTTCGGCGGTGTGGCTCAGCGGTAATATTGATCATTATCCGCCGCAACTGGGGACGGTGGAAAACCGGATGGTGCTGGCGGGGCCCGATGGCCAGCCCTCGCGAGAGCTAAACCCATCGCGCCGCCAGCCCATGCAGTATGTCTCGGTGCAGGCCGCGATTTTTCTGGCGGATCTGCTGGGCTGTCGGCTGCAGACCGTGGGCGAGTGGCGCTTGGCCTGGCGGCAGACCCGGCCGGCGCCGGCCCCCAACCTGCGCGACGTGGCCTGGGTCCAGCAGCGCGACTGGGTGGCCAAAGCCAGGCTGGATGCCCGCTATCGGCCGGATGCGGGGGCGTTTGTGGCTCCGGACGAAAAGCCCACCGACGACGTCTGGACGGAGGCAGCCGTCACGGGGGCGGCCAACGGGGCCACCTCCTACAGCGATGGCGCTTTGTGGTTTCGCGAGGTCCATTCGCTGGCGGCCGGGGGATTCAGTCACCTGGTGGGCAATGTTGCGGAGTATGCGATGGAACCCGGCGGGCGGGTGTTTGTGATCGGCGCGTCGGCCTTGTCGACTCCGCGCAGGGCTGTGGACCAGGCGGTGGAATTGAGCGACTGGCGCAACGGCCCTCGCGGCTATTCGGATGTGGGTTTTCGTTTGGCGCTGAGCCTGCCGCCGCGTCCGTTGGATGAACTGCGCGACACGCTGGCGGCGCGGACCTATCTGCTGGGCGCGCGTCGGCCGTAGCGAATGCGGAATATCTTGCGCGCGGGGTTGGAAACGGGCGGACGGACGTTAGAATGCTGCCTGTCCAGTCGGCAATCGCCAAGGATGGTGAGCCATGGCCGAGCCCCAACCCAAAACTGCATCCTCTCAGTCTCGCGTCAGCTCGGCCGCGCCGCGTGACAGCACCCACCAGATCAGCTTAAGCATCGAACTGGGACGCACCGCCGTTGCGCCCGGGGCGCTGGCGTGTGCCGATGGGCTGGTGGTGGATTTGGATCGGCGCGCCGCCGAGCCGGTGAGCGTATACCTGGGCCAGCGGCTGGTGGCACGCGGTCAGTTGATGGTTCTGAAGGGCAACTTTGCCGTGCGCCTGACCGAGGTCTTCACGGCACCGGGAGGGCAGGCGCCATGAACTTGTGGGTGCAAGGACGCCTGGTGCTGACCTGTCTGGCGCTGTGGGCGCTTTGGCCGACGTCGCTTCCGGCGGCGGATCAGAAGCTGGACAGTCAGGCGATCCCGCGCCGCGCGGCGGCCACGACCGACGCTTCATCGCGCACGACCGGCGGCGACTTTGGCGGCGGCATGGTGCGCGTGGTCCTGGCTTTGGCGCTGGTGCTGGCGCTGGTGTTGGCCTTGCGCTGGCTGGGCAAGCGATATATGGCCAGCCCTGCTGCCCCAAGCGGCGGGGCGGTGTCGGTGGTGGCGCGCACCGCGCTGGGCCCGCGCCAGCAGCTTCTCTTGATACAGGTGGGGCGAAGACTGGTCCTGGCGGCCAATACCGGGGCGCAGATCAACACTCTCTGCGAGGTCGCCGACCCGCAGGAAGTGGCCGAGATTCTGCAGCGCGTGGGCGGCGGGTCCAGTTTCCAGGCCGAATTGCAGCGAGCCGTTGCGCGTCGCGGCCAGGCCGGCGCCGCTGAGGTGTCGACCGACCCCGCACCGCCCCGGCTCGATGAACTGGTGCGGAAGATGCGCGGCTTGTCGGAGAGTTTTGACCAGCGGTCGCAGGGGCCGCCCCGCACCTGACAGGAAGAACCATGAGCAGGGACGCTCAACGAAGATGGCTAGGGATGGCGCTGGTGGGCGTTGTACTGCTGGCGCTGGCCGCACCCGCGCGGGCGCAGACGCGGCCCGCGGGCGTGTCGGGAGGCGCTGCGGCGGGGGCTCAACTGCCGGACCTGGGCAAGCGAGAGAACCTTTCGGCGGCCTTGCAGATCGTGGTCGTGCTGACGGTGCTGTCGCTGGCGCCGGCGATCCTCATCATGATGACCAGCTTTACGCGGATCATCATTGTGCTGTCGCTGCTGCGCCAGGGGCTGGGCACGCCGTCCCTGCCGCCCAACCAGGTGCTCATTGGTTTGTCGCTGTTCATGACGTTTCTGATCATGGCCCCGACGTGGCAGCGCCTGAGTAGCGATGCGGTGGGGCCGTACATGCAGGGCAAGCTCGATCACGGGACGGCGTTGGAGCGGGCCCAGGGGCCGGTGCGCGATTTCATGATCCGGCAGATCGATCGCGCCGGTAACTGGGAGGATGTGTTTCTGTTCACGGACTTTGCCCGTCAGCCGACGCCCACGCGCTGGGGCCAGGTCAGCACGGTCACGCTGATTCCGGCGTTCATGCTCAGCGAGCTGCGCACGGCGTTTCTCATGGGCTTTAAGATCTATCTGCCGTTCTTAATCATCGACATGGTGATCGCGTCGGTGCTCATCAGCATGGGCATGATGATGCTGCCGCCGGTGCTGATCTCGCTGCCGTTCAAGCTGTTGCTATTTGTGTTGGTGGACGGCTGGCGCTTGATTACCGGAAGTTTGCTGGGTAGTTTCATGGGATAGCTGATGTCCCATCGCGCCGGCGCCGGACCCAGGGATGTGGCCGCCGCCAGCGCAGGCCGCCGGGTGGCGCGGAGGTTTCACTTCTCGACGCTGCCGACGCTCATGGAAGGGCGTGTGCTATGACGCTCGATCAAGCTGCCGAATTGCTTCGCCAGGCTTTGCTGCTGGCGCTGGTCATCGCCGCGCCGGTGCTGCTGGTGGGGCTGGTGGTGGGGGTGGTTGCGTCTTTGGTCCAGGCGCTGACGCAGGTTCAGGAACAAACGCTGACGCTGGTGCCCAAGCTCCTAGCGATGGTGCTGGCGGCGATTCTGCTATTGCCCTGGATCGGCGAGCGCATCATGGAATACGCCAGCGCCATGTTCGGTGGAGGAGTCCTGCCCTGATGCCTCAGCCGTGGGACCAGTTTCTGCCCGGCTTCGCCCTGGCGATCTTCCGCCTGGGGGCGATGTTCATGGCGGTTCCGCTGCTGGGGCCGGTGCAGGTGCCCCGGCGAATGAAGCTGGTGTTGGCCGCCGCGATGACGCTGGCGATGGGGCCGGTCATCGGCCCGGTGACACTGCCCCAGGACCCCTTTGCCTTGGCGGTGGGCATCGGCGGCGAACTGGTCTTTGGCGTGGCGCTGGGGGCGTCGGTGAGCCTGGTCTTCGTGGCCGTTCACTGGGCGGGACAGATCATCGGCCAGCAGATGGGTTTGGATCTGGGCGAAGTCTTTGATCCGCAATTTGGCGATGGCTCTTCGTTGATCGGTCGTACTTATGTGCTGCTGGCACTGGCCGTGTTTTTCGCGGTGCGCGGGCATCACGGGCTGATCGGCGGCGTGGCGGGGAGTTTTGAAGCGGTGCCGCTGCTGGCCGCCGGCACCGGGGTGAACATCGTGAATCTGCTGGTGTCGCTGCTGACCGCCGCCACAGGCCTGGCGCTGCAACTGGCGGTGCCGATGCTGGTCAGCGTGCTGGTGGTGGACCTGCTGCTGGCGCTGCTGGGGCGCACCATGCCGCAACTGAACGTGCTGTCGGCCGGGCTGTCGCTGCGGGTGGGCCTGGGCCTGGTGGTGTTGATCGCGGGGTTGGCCTTGAGTAGCGAGATCATTCGCCAGGCGCTGCTGGAAGGCGTGCAGAAGATGAATCTCGCGTGGAAGAGGGGCCTTTAGCTGGAGTAGCGGCCTTGGGACAGGCATGGAATCATGGCTGAGAACCTGATTGACAGGACCGAAGCTCCGACACCGCGACGTCGCCGCGAGGCTCGCGCCCAGGGTCGCGTGGCGCGCAGCAACGACCTGGTGGCGGCGAGCATGCTGGCGGGGTTTTTGGTGCTGCTGCCGCTGTGCGGGCCGCGTCTTTTGGGCGCGATGCAGGGATTGCTGGCGGAGATGTTGTCGCCGGCGGTGATCGGTGAGCCGGGGCTGAGTCATACCTGGCGCATGCTGCGTCATGCCGGCGGCGCCGTACTGCTGGCGCTGGCGCCGGTGCTGGGGGGAGCGCTGCTGGTGGCGGCCGTTTCCAACATTGGACAGGTGGGCTTTCGCTTCCGCTGGCCGCGGCGTGCGGGTGGCGGCTGGCTGTGGGCCAAGGGGTCCGCGGGCGCTGCCCGCTGGCCGCTGCACCTCCTGAAACTGGCGGCCGTCGCCGCGGTGGCGGCCTGGGCCATGAGCCAGCGTCTGGACCAGGTTGTCGGCACGCAGGATGCGCACGCGGCGCAGGCGGTCTCTCGCGGCGGCTGGCTGGTGTGGTCCATCGCCCTGCGACTGGGTGTGGTCATGCTGATCCTGGGAGGCATCGATTACGCCTGGCAGCGGTATCGCCTGGAACGGCAGTTGCGCATGACCCCGCAGGAGATCAAGGACGAGCGTCGGCTGTTGGAAGGCGATCCGACGATCAAGGCCCGTCGCAAGCAGATGACGGCAAGGTGGGCGCAGCCGAACGACCTGAGGGCCGTGTCGCAGGCGGATCTGGTTTTGACCGACCGTGCGGGTTACGCGGTGGCTTTGAAATATGACCCGGCCACCATGCAGGCGCCGCGGCTGCTGGCCAAGGCCCGCGGCACCGGCGCCGTGCGCCTGTGCCAGTTGGGGCGCGATGCCCGCGTGGCCCTGATGGATTCCCCTGGGCTGGCGCAGGCGCTATGCGCGCAGGTGGAACACGGGCAGGACGTTCCCCCGTCGTTCTATGCCCAGGTCGCCGAGGCCATGGCGCAGCCGCGGTCAAACAGCCTGGTGGAGGCAGCGCGATAAATGTCCAGCGCACCGGCCAGCCCGCTTCTGCTGAAACTCCGCGAGCACCGCGGCATGTTGGTGCCGCTGCTGTTTGTGGGGTTGCTGTTTGGTCTGCTGGTGCCGCTGCCCACGGGCATGATGGACATCCTGCTGACGCTGAATCTGGCGCTGTCGGCCATCGTGCTGATGACCACGATGTATGTTCAGACGCCGCTGGAGTTCAGCGTATTCCCCTCGCTATTGCTGGGAACAACACTGTTTCGGCTGGTGCTCAACGCCGCCACGACGCGGTTGATTCTGACGGCCGGCGACCGCTACTCCGACCCGACCTCGGCACTGCATGCGGCCGGCGAGGTGGTGCTGACGTTCAGCCAACTGGTGGCCAGGGGCTCGCTGGTGGTGGGGGTGATCCTGTTTGTGATCATCTTTGTGATCCAGTTCATCGTCATCACCAAGGGCGCCGGGCGCATTTCCGAGGTCGCCGCCCGCTTCACGCTCGATGCCCTGCCGGGTAAACAGATGGCGATCGATGCCGACCTGAACTCCGGGCTGATCGACGAAGCCGAGGCCCGGCGGCGGCGCCAGCGCGTGGGCCAGGAGGCCGATTTCTATGGCGCCATGGATGGCGCGGGCAAATTCCTGCGCGGCGATGCCATCGCCGGCATCCTGATCCTGCTGGTGAACATTGCCGGCGGCCTGTATGTGGGCATGGTGGAGCAGGGTTGGAGCTTCAGTGATTGCGCGAAGTTGTACACGCGCCTGACGATCGGTGACGGCCTGGTGGCGTCGGTGCCGGCCTTCATTACCTCGCTGGCGGCGGGGCTGATCATCACGCGCACCTCCAGCCGCTCGAACCTGGGCGAGGAGATGCTGACGCAGGTGCTGGCCAAGCCGCGGGCCTTGGCGCTCACGGCCGTTTTCCTGGTCTTGATGGCGCTGACGGGGATGCCGGTCATGCCCCTGCTGGTGTTGGGCTGCGGCTGCGCGGGGCTGGCCTATGTGTTGGGCCGTTCGCAGAAGCAGCAGGCCGCTGCCAGCACCCGGCCGGCGGCAACGAACGATGAAAGCCAGGAGGTGCGGAAACTTCTCGATATCGACGCCATGGAACTGGAGATCGGCTTTGGGCTGGTGCGCCTGGTCGACGTCGCCAAGGGCGGCGATCTGCTGCAGCGCGTTGCCGATATTCGCCGGCGCGTGGCCAGCGAGCTGGGCATCATCGTGCCGCCCATCCGCATTCACGACAATCCCTCCCTTCAGGCCAATGACTACCTGATCAAGCTTCGTGGACAGACGATCGCCCGCGGCGTGACCTATCCCGAGCAGTTCCTGGCGATGGACCACGGCGCCCGCGGTCCCATTCCCGGCGCCGAGGCGACCACCGACCCCACGTCCGGTCTGCCGGCCTGGTGGATCACCGACTCGCAGACGGCCCAGGCGCAGGCCCTGGGCTATGACCTGGTCGATGCGGCCAGCGTGCTGGAAACGCACCTGGTCCAGACAATTCGCCTGCACGCCCACGAACTGCTGTCGCGCCAGGATGTGCGGGCCCTGCTGGACCATCTGCGTCTGCGGCTGCCGGCGCTGGTCGAGGAGGTGGTGCCGGCCCAGGTCAAGCTCGGCGAATTGCAGCGGGTGTTGCAACTGCTGCTGCGCGAGCGCGTGCCCGTGCGCGACCTGGAGATGATCCTGCAAACCATTTCGGACCATGCCGGCCGCAGCCGCGATCCGGAGGTGCTGGCCGCGGCGGTGCGGATGGCGCTGGCCAGGACGCTGTGCCAGCCCTACGTCGATGACGCCAGCCGGCTCTGGTGCCTGACGGTGGACCCTGCTCTGGAGGACCTGATCGCGGAGCATTTGCAGACGACGGAGCAAGGCATAGTCAGCAGTTTGCCTCCGGGTACGGCCGGGCAAATTGTGGCCCAGGTGGCCCAGGCCGCGGGTGTGCTGACGGGCGAAAATCGGCCGGCGGTGGTGGTTTGCGGTCCGCAGGTGCGGCTGGCGTTGGCACGATTGATAGAAGTGGACTTGCCCCAGGTGGCGGTTCTCGGCTACAACGAGATTATTCCACAGGTCGCGGTGCAGCCTGCCGCGATGGTTGGACTGACAGCGGCGCCCACGGACGTGGCGCCTTGATGGCCAGGGATGGTTATGCAGCTTCAGACTTACACGGCGCTGACGATGGCCGACGCCCTCCGGCAGGTAAAGGCCGCGCTGGGCAACGACGCCGTCATCCTTCACACCCGAACCTATCAGCGGCGCATCTGGCTGGGGTTGCGGAGTCGCGGGGTGGTGGAAATCACCGCCTGCCGCGCGTCCGACGATCGCCAGCGTCTGCCCGCGTCGTCGGCGGGCCGCGCCCCCTTCGCGGTCAAGCGCGCGCAGCCGCAGCGCCTGATGGAAACTCCCGCCGCCACCAGCGCCGTGATGCTGGGCTTGTCACAGGAAGTCAGCGGACTGAAGTCCGTGGTGATGGACCTGGTGCGGCATTCGCGCACGCAAGCGGCCGCCGACGTGCCCGAGGACCTGCGCGACTGTTACGGCCAGCTTCTGCAAGTCCATATCGCCCCGGAGATGGCCGCCCAGGTCGTGGGCGCCTTACACCAGCAGCTTTCGCCCGCCCAGCGTCAGAATCCGGCGGTGCGGGCCCAGGCCCTGCTGGCCTGCCTGCAGAAACTGCTCACGACCTCGGGGCCCATCGTGCGGAGCAAGGAAAACGGCCCGCACGTGGTGGCCTTGATCGGTCCCACCGGCGTGGGCAAGACCACGACCATCGCCAAGCTGGCGGCCAACCTGCGGCTGCGCCAGCGGCGCCGGGTCGGGCTGATTACCATCGACACCTACCGCATCGCGGCGGTGGACCAGCTCCGCAAATACGCGGACATCATCGGCGCCCCCTTGCGCGTGGTCAATCGGCCGCAGGATTTGCGCCAGGCGGTCAGCGCCATGACCGACTGCGAGTTCGTGCTGATTGACACCGCCGGGCGCAGCCCCACCGACAGCCTCAAGCTCAGTGAATTGAAATTGTTCCTGGAAGCCGCCGAGCCCGACGAGGTGCACCTGGTGCTGTCGGCCACCGCCAGCCAGGACTGCATGGAGGCCGCCGTGTCCCGTTTTGGCGAGGTGCGCGCCGACAAGATCATTTTCACCAAGCTCGACGAAGCCGTGCACATCGGCGAGGTGCTGAACATCGTGCACAAGCTGGGCCGCGGCATCTCCTATGTGACCACCGGCCAGGACGTGCCTGATGACATCGAGGTGGCCCAGCCGGCACACCTGGCCCAGCGGCTTCTGAACAGCTCAGCCGCCAGCGCTCGGGAGGCGATATGACCGCCCTGATCGACCAGGCCACGCAGCTCCGCAGCCTTGCCAACCAGGCGCCGCGCGCCAGCGTCATTGCCGTCACCAGTGGCAAGGGCGGCGTGGGCAAGACCAATGTGGCGGTCAACCTGGCCGTGCAGTTCGCCGCGGCCGGCAAGGACGTGGTCCTGATGGATGCCGACCTGGGACTGGCCAATGCCGACGTGCTGTGCGATGTGGGCCTGACCTATAACCTGTCGCATGTCATCACCCGGCGCAAGCAGCTTTCCGAGGTGATGCACCCGGCCCCGGGCGGCTTTCGGCTGATCGGCGGGGCCTCGGGGCTGGCGCGGATGGCCGACCTGTCGGAGGCGGAGCGCCAGCGCCTGGTGGGCGCCCTGGCCGAACTGGAATGCAAAGCCGACGTGATCCTGATCGACACCGGCGCCGGCATCAGTCCCAACGTGCTGTCCTTCACGCGCGCCGCCGACCAGGTGCTGGTGGTGACCACGCCCGAGCCGCCGGCCATTACCGACGCCTACGCGGTGATCAAGGTCATCAGCCGCGCCGAAGGGGCGATGGCCTCGGCGCCGCAGCGTCGCATTAGCCTGCTGGTCAATCAGGTGCGCAGCGCCGCCGAAGCCCGCGCCGTCCACGATCGCATCGCCAAGGTGGCCCGACAATTCCTGTCGGTCAGTGTCTACGAGGCTGGCTATCTGCCCAGTGACGAGGCGGTGTCCAGCGCGGTGCGGCGGCGCGTGCCCTTTGTGCTGGCCTATCCGCGCTGCGCCGCCAGTTTTTGCCTCAGCCAACTGGCCATGCGCCTGCAGCAGGGCATCGCGCTGCACCGGCCCGGCGGATTTTTCCAGAGGATGAGCCGATGGTTTCGCAGCGCCTGAGATGGGCAACCTTTTTGGCGGCCGCCTGCGGCACCTTGTTATCGGACCCGCTGCCGGCGGGGACCTTGGCCGCGCGCCCGGGCAAGGAACCGCGCGATTTTGGCCAAGGTCTTAAGCGCCGATGGCCGATATACAGAATTGGTCCATTCTCTTGGCCGACGGAGTCCACGTCCGTTGCGTTCAGGTTGATCGCCGGACCCTACTGCAAAGGAGCGCCAGGACCCCATGCCTAAAACGCCCAAGCTTCAGATCCAGTCCAAGCCCCCCCAGCCCCAGGTGCAGGACATCAAGCAGATTTGGGTCGATTACAAAAAGCAGAAGACCGAACCCCTGCGTAATGCCCTGATGGTCAACTATCTGCACCTGGTGCGCTACAACGCCGAGCGCATCCACGCCAAGCTTCCCGACGAGGTGGAGTTGGATGACCTGATGTCGGCCGGGATTTTTGGCCTGAAAGACGCCATCGAGGCTTTTGATCTGGAGCGGGGCGTCAAGTTTGAGACCTACTGCGCGCCGCGCATTCGCGGCGCCATCCTCGACGAGTTGCGGGCCATGGACTGGGTGCCCCGTCTGGTGCGCAGCCGCGCCCACAAACTCGAAGGGGCCACCAAGCAGTTGGAGATGGAACTGGGCCGCGCGCCCACCAGCGAGGAGATCGCCCGCCGTCTGCACATCTCGATGGCCGAGTTTGACAAGATTGCCAAGGACGCCAGCGCCGTGGGCGTGGTCTCGCTGTCGCGCAAGTGGTTTGAGACCGACTCCAACAAGGACGTGCGCGAAATTGACGTGCTGGAAGATCGCCGCGGTGCTGATCCCGTGCGCGAAATCCAGCGCAAGGATCTCAAGGAACTGATCACCAAGGGTCTCTCGCGGGCCGAGCGCCTGATTCTCATCCTCTACTATTTCGAGGAGATGACGATGAAGGAGATCGGCGCCACGCTGGACCTCTCCGAGTCGCGGGTCAGCCAGATGCATTCCTCGATTCTCAACCGGCTCAAGGCCCAGATGCTCGACCGCCGCAAGGAATTGCAGCAGGCCGTGGCGGTCTAGGGCGGTCCCCTTGCCGGCGTCACCATCCCGGTGGATGCAGATCCCGCGGATCCATGGGGAGTTGCCCGCCGTTGAGGTCAGCCCACATGGCGGCCTGGCCGTTCAAGGGGCTCTTGATGTTGTAGGCCTGGTAGGCAATCATCTGGCCGATGCGAATCACCAGGTCGACCAGGCGCTCGCCGGCGACCCAGTGGTCGCCCACGCAGATGGTGGTATCGTCGATATTGGGGTGAAACGCCGGCGTGAGCATTCGACATTGCGGCGCCAGGCGCGGATATTCGGCGCCCAACCGGATTTCCACGGTGTGCCCTTGGCGCACCACGGGCCCATCTTCTCCCGGCGCCAGCCCCTTGATGGCATAGTTGACCTGGTACACCTCGGGCGGCTGGCCATCGACCGCCTGGAAACGGATCAGCGGAAAATCCCCGAAGGCCTGGCTCATCTGCCGATGCTCGGCCAGCAGCCGCCGCGCCCGCATGGGCAAGGCCGCCGCCGCCGGCGCCGCTACCGGCGCCGCCGGCACCACCACGGTCATACCGCAACTCTTACAGCGGGCCGAGCGCCCGGCATACTTGTCGGCCACGGAAAACGGTCGTCCGCAGCCGCCGCAGGAAAACTCGATCATAGTTGCCAGCCTCCCAGCCGCACACCCAGGCGCACGCCCGCCACCCACCAGAGATAGGATGCCACCAGTCCGCCCAGCACGCCAGCCAGCGACACCAGCATCGACACCGCCATGCAGCGGCTGGTCTGCCGGTGACGCGCCAGGTTCATCCCCACCAGCACCGTCACCAGAAGGGAAAATATCCCAAAGGCGCCGAGGCCCGCCACGGCCGCCCCTATGCTGATCCACAGCCAGTGGCGGCGGTTCCCCGAAGCGGCGATCAGCGGCTCCGGCTCGGCCGGGTCATCGACCTGCTGGATGCGGCCACCGCCGTCCAGTGTGCCGACCTGGTCGCAGCCATAGGCGCTGCAACCCTGGTTCTGTATCCAGCACTCGTCATGGAACAAGAGCCCGCACGAAGGGCAGCGATGGGTGGCCTGCGCGGCCTCGATGGACCACTGGCAGATGCTGCACAGCGGCTCGGTCGCCGCGCCGGTGGGCAAATGCCGCCGCGCCCTCTGCCCGGACACCTCGGGTACCACGATGGGTTGCCGGCAAAACTGGCAGCGGCCGGTGGCTCCGGCACGCTGCGACTGGACCCACAGCGGTGCGCCGCAAACGCAGTCAAATAGGATCCCGTCCTCCACGCGGGGGCTGGGCGGCGCCGCCTTGAACGGCGCCGCCGCCACGCCCTCGGGCAGTTGGTCGCTCTGCCAATAGGTCAGCAGGGCCGGGCCGATGGTAATTTGATCGCCGTCGCGCAAGGGGCGCGAGCCGCGGATGAGCTGGCCGTTGACCTTCACGCCCTCGCGGCTGCGGGCATCAAAGATGCGGTATCCATCCTGGCCGGGCGCAAGCCACGCATGCAGGCGCGAAACCGCCGCATCCTCCAGCGGCAGATCGCACGTGGGCCAGCGCCCGATCACGATGCGCTGCGCCAGGGGACCGGCCAGTGTCTGCCCACGGAATTGCACGATCAGCGTCGGCATCTACTGCTTGGTTTTCTCAAAGAACTGGAAGATAAACGACCCGACCTGGATGCGATCGCCGTTGCGCAGCCGCGCGCGGGTGACGGGCTGAGCATTTAGCAGCGTTGCCCCGCCCAGCGGCAGATTCTCCAGCTCAAAGCCGCCGGGCAGCATGTGCACGGCCGCGTGCCGCTTGCCCACTTTGGGATCCTTGAACAAATACACCTGGCAATGTGGCGAGCTGCCCAGGTAGGTGGGATTGCGATAGAGCACAAACTGTTTGCCCGCGATGACGCCGCTGACCACTTTCAGCCAGCCGCTCTTGGCCGCGCTTTCCAGCAGGCCCGTGCCCACGCCGGCGATGATGCCGATCGCCAGAAGACCCGCCAGGCGGCTGAGACTTTCGCTCTGCGTGGCCTTGATAATGGGATCAAAGAGCAGCCCGCCGACGATGCCGCCCAGCAGTCCGCCGGCCAGTCCCACGATCATGCGCCGCATGTTCCTCAGCATGACGCCGGGGGCCACGGTCAAGAACAACCCCACCACGCCCCAACTGGCGCTGCGGGCCATCATGCGATGCAGGAGTTGGGTGTTCAGGGGGTCGGGGAGGATCCACTGTTCCAGCCGGCTCTGGATCAGGCACACCACCACGCCGCCCAAAAGCCCCAGCACCGCGCCAATGCCGCCATTGAGCGCGGCCGCATGAAAGTTGCGCTCCACCAGGGGCTCGGCCGCCGCCAGGCACAGCGCCACCAGCAAGCCACTGACCCCGAACGACAGGATATTGGCCACGAAATCCTTGGTGCGTTCCTGCTGGGCGATGCGCTGGATGGCGGCATCCTTTTCCGCGTCGCTCAGGCTGGTATCGGTGAACACCAGGAAGTAGGGATTGTTCTGGGCCGAGGCGCGGATGACACTGAGATTGGCTTCGGCTTCGGCCGGCGTCAGCAGCCCGCGCAGCACCGCTTCCTGGATCGAGCGCTGCTGATGTACGAAGTCCGCAGCTTCGGCTTTGATGTTCGGCCGAATGTGCAGCAGTTGCCCGCAGCCCCAGCCCAGGAGCCCGCCGAGGGCCCCAAAGAGGCTCATGTAGACCAGTGTGTTGTACCAGAGGCTGGTGCGCTGATGCCGATGCAGCGACTGCGGCGCCGGGGCCGACTGATAATGCTCCTGGGTCTGGCGCAGAATCTCCTGCTGCTTGAGCTTGGCCTCGACCTTCTGGCTCTTGAGGTCATCCCAGGTGATTTTCAACTTCTCTGCCATGCCGAAGGATCGCGGGTGACGGGGTGCTAACTCGGAAAAGGATGCAGATTCGCCGGAGCGCCGGGCACTGTCAGGCTGACCAGCGCCGGGCGCGTCGTCGAGCGCGGCGGGCGCACGGCCGGCCGGTAGTAGGGCGTCCACAGCAGAAATACCAGCGGCCACAGGATGGTCAGCAGTCCCAAGGCCAGCCCCACGGGCAGCAGCCACCTCTGGCGCCGCTCCAGCAGCATCAGGCGCTGCTCGAGGATGGGGATCATGCCTGCTGCATCCGCGGCCGATTCCTGGGGCGCTTCGGTCTCCACATCGGCCGTCGTGTCCTGGGCCGGGACATCGGCCTGAACGACCAGGGTTTGCAGCGTAGGGCGGCCCTGTCGCCAGACAAACAGCCCCTGCTCGCTGCGCACCGGGTCATAGACCAGAGCCACCTGCCACGGCAGGTCGAAGAAGCTGCGATGGGCAAACAGGTCCATTTCGGACAGGAAGATGCCAAAGTCCGGGTGGGTGTGATACCAGCCGACGATGCGCTGGTCCGGGTGCTGCTGCTCAAGTACCGCCTGCATCCGGGCCCAGACCTCCGCCGTAAAGGTCACATGGGTGTCGTGCTGGGCGGCGCCCTCGCCGCGGATGCTGGCCTCGATGTGCAGGAAGGGGGCTCCCTGGTCCTTGCACAGGGTTCCGACCAGTACACCGCAGACCTCGATGCCGCTGACGCTGCGCCCGTGGTCGTGGATGTCGTTGAGCACCGACTGGCGGATCGCCACCTGGAACTGGCCGCAGCGCTGGGCTGTGTCGGCCGGCCAGGGGCGGCTGGCGCATTGCTCGGACTCGATGGCGGCGACATCCGGGACGTCGCTCAGCTCCGCCGCCGCGTCACCGACGCTGCTGGGATCGGCTCTGGCCACGGTCTTCACTCGCTTTCTTCGCTTTCGTCCCATTCCAGTCCTTCGGGCTCGTAAACCTCGCCCAGGACCTGCTGGGCGTCGCCGCCCAATTCCAGGCCCAGGCTGCGCTGACCGGCCCGCGCCACCACGATGTCATAGGCCGGAATCCCGGCTTGCTGAGCCGTCATCTCCAGGAAATCCTCGTCCCCGCGGATCTGGTGGAAGGTGTGCACCTGGCGCATGACCTGGGGGCAGCGCGGGCACAGGCCCTGGGCGGCGCTGACTTGACCCAGCGAGGCCACCCTCCGCTCGTGGGTGCCGCAGCGCGGACAGGTAAAGCCCGCCAGCATGTCCCGGCCCATTTCCAGCTGCGCTTGGGGCCCCAGCGCCTGTCGGGCCAGCCCCAGCAGCTGCGCCAGCGTCATCGAGCCCATCCCGGCCGACAGCGTCTGAATCTCGGTCAGTGTCTGGTGGCTGTAGCATTCCTGCTTACGCTGGAACTCCACGGCGTAGGTGTCGCCGCTGAGCCCATCGAAGACCCAGCCTCGGCCGGCCAGCGTGGACAGGCCGTGCAGATGCTTCACGGCCTCCTGGCACTGAAGGGCGGCGATCATGGAGGCGATGGTGGGAGTGGTGGGGGTCTTGCCGCCTTCCATCTCGGGGCGCGACAGCAGGTTGCACGAGCGCCGATTCTGCAGGAGCGTCCAGTCCAGCTCCGACATGGTGCATTCGTAACACGGCCCGTCGGGCACGAACATGCGCACGTGGCCGCTGATTTGCTCGATGGCTCCGTCGATCCACGGTCGATTGACCTTCCAGCAGGCGCGGTTGATGGCCAGGCGGGCTTCACGATTGTCCAGCCCGGCGATGACGAGGCTGGCCCAGCGGAACACGCCCAGGCCCAGGTCGTAAACCACGTTGCCGTTGAGGGCGGTGACTTTCAGATCAGGGTAGATGTGCCGGGCCGCATCGGCCGCCACCTGGGCCTTGGGCTTGCCATTGTCGGCCGACCGGTAGAGGACGGACCGCGACAAGTTCGAATTCTCGATACGGTCCAGGTCCACTACGAAAACCCGGCCCACGCCCAGCAGCGCCAGGTTCTTGAGAATTTCGTTGCCCAACGCCCCCGCGCCCACCACCAGGACCCGCGCGGCCGCCAGCTTCTTCTGGTCCCACCAACTGATCAGTCCGAACCGGTGGAAGCGGTCGTTGTCCTGGTCGAGTTCGATGCGCATCGGTTGGCTCATGGCGTCGACGGCACGAAGGCTCACCCGGCGGTGATCTCGGGCTGAAGGCGGAGGATGTCGCCGTTTTTGACACCCACATCCGCCAGGCTTTGTGTGTCCAGAAGCTGCTTGCCGGAGGCGCGGTGGTGCAGCTTGTAGCTCAGGGGCTGACCATCGGGGGCGTGCTGCGGGAAGCGCATGCGCTCCAGCAGCACCACCAGCAGACGGTTCACCGGGGCATCATCGGGCACCTCGACACTCTGGCGCTTGTTGCCGGTGGCATCCCAGACCTCAACACTGAGCAATCCCATGGTGAACGTGACTCCGTCCGATAAAAAATAGCTTCCGGGTTAAAGCATCTGACGCTACGCTTGCAGGCCGTGATGTTTTTGCCTGCGCCAGCGCAGGTGCTATGATGGCGTAGTATATCATGTATTCTGGCCGAGACACGGTCGGTTTCCCGGGGCCCAAGGCATGATCGAGAATTTACCGCGGTCTTTCGCCGTTACGGCGACCCAGCGCGCCCTGGGGTCGGTGCTGCGCCGGCGGAAACTGGTCTTCTGGACCGTAGTGCTTTGCCTGGTGGCCGCAGCGCTTTACTGGGCCTTGGCTCCCAGGCGTTATAGCGCTGTGGCCCGCATGTACGTGCAACCGGCCAGTTATCGCCCCGAGCCGGGACGGCGCTTCGCCGAAGGGGGCGGGCCGGGGAATTTCCTGGGCGCTCAGCGCGCGGTGGTTGGCTCCACGCCGGTGATGGCCATGGTGGTTGCCGACCCGCAGGTGCGCCAGTCGCAGGTCTTTGCCGGGCAGAAGAACGTCCTGGCGTTTCTGAAGTCGCAGGTGCGCGTCAGCGTGGGGCGCGACGACATCCTTTCCGTCGAGTTCAGCGCCGCCAACGCCGAGGATGCCGCCCGTGTGGCCAACGCCATCGTCGATGCCTACGCGGCCTACCAGCAGCGCTACCGCCAGTCGCCGGCGATGGAGATGCTCAAGCTCATCGCCGAGAAGAAAGCCCAGGCCGAGGCCGACATCGCCCAGAAATCAGCCGATCTGGCCAATCTCAAGAAGTCCGCCGGCGCCGTCTCGTTTGATCCCAGGGACAGCGCGGCCTTCGCCGCTTTGGCCAAGCTCAAGGACCAGTTGCTGGCCGCTCGCATGGAGACCCTCAGCGCCGAAAGCGCCCAGCGCGAGGCCCTGGCCATTTACGGCAGCGACCCCGAGCAGCTCAATAAGCTGGAGGCGTTTGAGAAATCCGGGCCGGTCCTGAGCGAGGCCGATCAGGACCCGGTGCAGGCGCGGGCGGCCATGCTCGAATTGCAGCAGCGCCTCGGCCAGCTTCAGCGCACCTACGGTCCGGCTCACCCGCAGGTGGCCAGCGCCCAGAACCGCCTGCAGGAGCTGCGCATGATCCAGGTGGTGGCCGCCAAGCGGCGCGTCACCGCCGCCCAACTGCGCCAGGATCAGCTCCAGTTGGCGATTTCCGAACAGCAGCGCGTGGCCGACGACTTTGCCGCCCGGGCCGCCGAATTTGCCCGGCTCGAGGGCGACCTGAAGCGCCTGGAGCGGCACGCGGACCTGCTGGAAAATCAGTTCAAGGAAGTGCGCCCCGAGCAGCAGGCGGCCGGCTTGATGGTTCAGATCCTGGATCGCGCCGTGGCCGAGGACAAGCCCACCTGGCCCGATGGTTGGCTGATCATGGGCGTGGCGATGGCGTCGGGGCTGGCCCTGGGCAGCCTGCTGGCGGTGGTGCGCGAGCTGAGCGACCACCGGCTGTATGTGCCCGAGCAGGTCAAGGCCACGCTGGGACTGCCGGTCTTGGGCACGCTGCCGCGCATGGGCGCTACGCAGACCGAATCCGTGCGGGCCCAGAAGGTCCGCTACGACCCCGGTTCCGATGTGGCCCAGGCCTGCCGCGCCATCCGCACCGCCGTGCAGTTCGTCGATGCCCATCTCAAGGTCATGCTGGTCGCCTCGGCCACGGCCCACGAGGGCAAGACCACGCTGGCGACCAACCTGGCCATTCTCTGGGCCCAGTGCGGCAAGCGAGTGCTCCTGGTCGATGGCAACCTCCGCCAGCCTGCGCTGCATCGCCTCTTCGATGTCGACGAGCACGTGGGACTGGTTAGCATCCTGCTGGACGAGGAGAACTTCGAGCATGCCATCCAGGGAACAAGCGTCGAAGGGCTGGACCTGCTGACGACCGGACCGGTGCCGCCTGACCCGGTGGAACTGGTCAACAGCAGCAAGTTCAACGAGCTACTGGATACGGCCGCCGCTCGCTATGACATGGTGATCCTGGATTCGCCGTCACTGAGCGCGGGTCCCGAGGCGCGCATCCTGGGCGCTTCCTGCGACGCGGTCATCCTGGCGGTTCGCGCCGGTCGCACCGATCGCCGCTCGGCCCAGCGCGCCCACGATGGTCTGGTCAATGTGGGGGCAAGGGTCCTGGGCGTGGTGGTGAACGACCTGCCGCGCGGCCGCAGCCAGGAGCTGGAATTCTTCGATCTGCCGGGATCCCCGGTCCCGCGCCGCCGCCCGGGACACAGCGAACCCGACGAGCCGGCCGCCGGCTTCCTCCGCCGTGCCGCTGACTGATTCGGCGCTTCGGCCGACTATCTCCAAACGAACTCTCCTGCTGGAACGCCAATTGCCCCTCCGGGCTGCGCCCAGGTGTACCGGATCGACCCGGCCGCCGAGCGCAACGGGAGTCGGCATGGGAAACGGCGTTTTTTCGCTGGCGTTGTTTGTTTCGGTCAGCACTGCCTTGGCCCAGGACGCAGGGTCGGCCTTTCTGGAGGATTTTGGCGTTCCCAGCGACACCGCCTCACTGCTGGGCTACGTCCAGGCCATGGGCTCAGCCCAAAGCAGCCAGACGATCGCCAGCAGGCTGCTGGACAAACTCGGCCATGAAGACTTTGCCGTGCGAGAGCGAGCCACCCGGCAGTTGATTGCATTGCCCCACGTGCCCGCCAGCCTGCTTGATGCGGCCGCTCGGTCCAGCGATCCGGAAGTGCGGCTGCGCCTGCAAACCATCCAGCCCATGCGGCTCAACGCGGCCTTGCGCGGTACGCTGGATGTCGCGGTTTTGCAGGCTATCAGCCGGCGTCATCCGCCGTCGGCGGTGCCCTTGCTGGTCGATGCCCTGGCTCGGGCCGACGACGATTACGTCCGCTACATGGCAACAGCGGCCCTGGTGGCTTGCGTTGACCGCCAGCACATCGCCTTCCTGCGCCTACACGCCAACAGCCACAGCGACGCCGTGCGGGCCGCGGTGGCAGCGGCCCTGGGAAAAACCGGTGGCGCCGCCGGCGACCTGCAGCGCTGGTTGTGCGACCCGTCCGAGCAGGTCCAGTTGGCCGCAGCGCAGGTTTTGGCACAGCGTACGGATCGCGCCTGCCTCCCGGTGTTGGTGCGGTTGCTGGAGTCGGGGCAGTGGCGCACGCGAGTGGCGGCGGCCTCGCTGCTGCGGCAACTGACGCGACAGAACATCAACTATGTGGCCTACGAGGCGCCACCATCCCAGGCGGCTGCGATTCAGCAGTGGCGGCTATGGCTCCAGCATGATGGCCCAACCGCCACGCTTCAGGCTCCCGGCGACGCTGCCTTGCCCTTCGAGCGAGGCCGAATTCTGGTCACGGTCTTTGGACAGGGCCGGGTGATGGAACTGGACGATGCCGGCAACGAAACGCTCAGCACCGAAGTTGCCGGCCCCTGGGGTTGCAGCGGCCTGCCCAATGGCAACCGGCTGGTTTGCTCTTACAACGACCAGCGCATCATCGAGCTGGATGCCGACGGCGAGACATGCTGGACCAGCCAGGAGCTTCCCGGCAACCCCATCAGCGTGCAGCGCCTGGACAACGGCCACACGCTGGTGGCGCTGGCCGACAGCGACAAGGTGGTGCAGGTGGGGCGCGACGGCCGCATCCACTGGCAGGTTAACCTTGGCGGCCGGCCGGTCGATGCCCGCCGGCTGGACGATGGCCACACGCTGGTGACGCTGGACCATGACCGGCGGGTTGTCGAGATCGATGCCAGCGGACGCCAGGTCTGGGCCATCGAGTGTCAATCCTCACCCTCCACGGCCCAACGCATCGAGGGCGGCCGGACCCTTGTCGCTGAGCGCGGCCTGGGTCGGGTGGTGGAATACGACCGGTCGGGCAAGCCCGTGTGGTTGGCAGGGGGGCTACAATACCCGGTCCAGGCCCAGCGGCTGGCCGACGGCAGCACTCTGGTGGGAGACTCCACCGGCATCAAGCACCTGGACCACAAGGGTAAGCTGCTGTGGCACAAAGAGATGGGCTCGGCCCGCATGTGCCGTTATTGATGCCGCGCTTGCTCCGGGCGAGCGGCCGGCTAATATTGCCCGTGCAGGGCTGCGTATACTGCGTCGTGCGATTCTGCCTTGTGGGTGCTCCTAAACCGAGGATTGGCCATGCCAAAGCAAGTCACGTTGACCTATGACGACAACAAGCGTCTCGATCTGCCGGTGATTGTCGGCGCCGAGGGCGAGGTGGGGATCGACATTCAGCAACTGCGTGCCAAGACCGGCATGATCACCTATGACCCCGGTTATGGAAACACCGGCGCCTGCCAAAGCTCGATCACCTTCATCGACGGCGAGGCCGGCATCCTGCGCTACCGCGGCATTCCCATCGAGCAACTGGCCGCCAAGTCGAACTTCATCGAGACGGCCTATTTGCTGATCTTCGGGCACCTGCCCACCGCCGAGGAGGCGCTGCGTTTCCGTCGCCGCCTGACCAACAACGCGCCGCTGCACGAAGGCTTCCGTCATCACTTTGAGGGCTTCCCCGTCGATGCCCCGCCCATGGCCATCATGTCGGCGATGGTCAGCACGCTGGCCTGCTTCCATCCCCAGTTTATGGTCATCGAGGATCAGGAGGCTTTCGAGGAAGCCGCCGCGCGCCTGATCAGCAAGGTGCGCACAATCGCGGCCCATTCCTATCGCAAGTCGCGCGGGCTGCCGTTCATATATCCCGATCCCAAGCTGCGCTATGTCAGTAACTTCCTGCACATGATGTTCTCGCAGCCCTATGAGCAGTACATCGCCGACCCTGAAATCGAAAACGCCCTGAACCTGATCCTGCTGCTGCATGCCGACCATGAGCAAAACTGCTCAACCTCGACGGTGCGCATGGTGGGCTCCAGCAAGGCCAATCTCTTTGCCTCCTGTGCCGCCGGCGTCTGCGCCTTGTGGGGACCGCTGCATGGCGGTGCCAACGTGGCCGTGCTGGAGATGCTCGAGCAGATCCACAAGGGCCGCGTCACTCCCCAGGAGTACCTGGCCCGCACCAAGGATAAGAAGAGCGGCACTTTGCTCTATGGTTTTGGCCATCGCGTCTACAAGAACTTTGATCCGCGGGCCAAGATTCTCAAGGAGTCCTGTGACAGGGTGCTGGCCAAGGTGGGCGTCAAGGATCCGCTGCTGGACATCGCCAAGCAGTTGGAAGAGCTGGCTCTGAAGGATGAATATTTCGTGGAGCGCAAGCTCTATCCTAACGTGGACTTCTACAGCGGCATCATCATGAAGGCCATCGGCATCCCGGTGAACATGTTCACGGTGCTGTTCGCCATCGGCCGCATGCCGGGCTGGATCGCCCAGTGGAAAGAGCAGCACGACGACGCGGGCATGCGCATCGCCCGTCCGCGGCAGATTTACACCGGGCCCACGATCACCGATTACACCGCACCCGAAGCCCGCGGGTAGATAGAGCCCCGATCTTCATTCAAGCCGCGACCGTCAGCAGGCGAGCAGACAGCCGCTTTCTGATGGCCGCGGTTTCTGTTTGTTGCTGGGTTTGGCGGGAAACTTGGTTGCTGCGCCTCTTGGCCCGGCCGGCTGGCTGATTATGATCGTCGGCCAAGGAGCCTTCGACCATGGATGCCATTGAGGCGATCAAGACCCGGCGCAGCGTGCGTGCCTATCAGCAGCGGCCTATCTCGCGCGACATTCTCAAGGACCTGGTCGATTGCGGCCGCTTGGCGCCCACGGCCATGAATCAGCAGCCGTGGGAGTTCGTGGTCGTAACCGACGCTTCCCTGCTGCGCCGCCTGGCCGAGCTGATCGGTCATGCCCAGTTCATGCTTACGGCGCCGGCCGCCATCGTGGTGCTGTGCAAGCCGCTGAACTGGTATGTGGAGGATGCCTCGGCCGCCACGCAGAATCTGCTGCTGGCCGCCCAGGCCCATGGTCTGGGCTCGTGCTGGGTGGCCGGCGACAAGCAGCCCTATGCCGATGCCGTGCGCCAGGCGCTGGGCGCTCCCGAGGGCTATGTCTTTTTTTCGCTGGTGACGCTGGGCTACCCGGCCGAGGCCGCCAGCAAGGACAAGCGGCCGCTGGATCAGGTGCTGCATTGGGAGCGGTTTTAGAGACTGCTTCGCTCGCCAATCGATCGCCAAGCCTTCGACCGGCAGCCGGCGTTTGTCTGTCCCATCGCCGCAGGCGAGGATAGAATCGTGGCGATGACCGCCACCGCGGCAACCTCGCAGCTTCCGGCCTTGCCTGATCTGTCGCTGGATGCCCGCTCCCTGCCCCATGGGGCACATTTCCTCCGCATCCTGGGCGTCAACTATGCCCACGTGAAGACCGAGGACGAAGGCGACCTTTACCTGACAGAGCACGGCCTGCCGCTGATGGAGCACCTGCTGCCACAGAACTGGTACGAGCCGGTGTGGTTTCTCTCCAAGCGAGAGCGGCTGGAGGGCACCAGCACGGTCTATCGCGTGCCCACCCGGCCGCTGCGCCAGCGCGCCTGCCCCAGCATCGACCTGGTCGTGAAATGGTCCCGCGTGGGCGAGGACGTGCCGCTCAATACCTTCACCCTCAACAAGGCCATCAACGCCGAGTTCAACACTCCCTTCGAGGAGTTTTCGCTGGTCGAGGAGCTGCGCGCCGGCCGTTATGGTCCGCCCAGCCTGCGCATCCTCATGCAGCGGCCGCTGGCCATCTTCGTGCCGCCGGAGCGCATGCAGCTCTGGCAGACCGGCCGCAGCAAGTCCAAGATCATGGGCAAGATCGCCCGCCATCCCGGTGTGGAGATCGACATCCTCCGCTCCTACATCCTGCTCTATCAGTGGATCAAGGGCGTCAACGCCGTGCAGGCCTACCAGGTGACGACCTTTGACGCCGCCACCCAGCAGCGCGAACTGGAGCAGCTCACCCACCGCGTCACCGCCGAGCTGGAACAGAAGGGCTTTACGGTGGCCGACAACAAGCCCACGCATTTTATCGTGCGCGTCGACCATGTGGGCCGGCTCAAGCATCGCCAGGGCAAGCTGGCCTATGCCTTGATCGACTATGAGCTGCTGGCCCGCACGCCCTCGCACGAGGACGCCGTGCGCGCCTCCATGCGCAGCAAGTACCTGTCCATGCAGCGCGACCGCTTCAAGCGCGTAGAGAGTTTTCCCTCGCACCTTTGGCCCAGCGAGGTCATGAACGTGCCCTATATCTTCGGCCGCACCGAGAGCACCAACGGCACGCTCTGGGTGGTGGGGCGCAATCCCGAGTTGTTCAACTATTTCCTGCCCGAGCGCTGGCGCACCAAGCAGATCGCCCTGTCCAAGACCAACCAGACCTACTACACGCAGACCAAGGACCGCATTCACCTGGTCTGGAAGGTCTCGCGCGTGGGCGACCTGCCGCCGGGCGATTTCACCGACGAGGGCTACGAAAACCTGCTGCTGCAGGGCTATAACAGCCCCTTCGAAGAGTTTGCCATCGCCCTGGAACTTCAGGCCAAGGGGGTGCGCACGACCTATCCCCGGGCCATCTACATGACCGGCCAGGAAAGCGAGCTGTCGGGGCGCATTGTCGATGATCGGCGCTTTGAGCAGTGCAGAGACCTGCTCTCGCCCGAGGGATTGCCCGTGCTGCGCATGGACCGCGACTATATCACCATCTGGGGCTACTTCCGCGGCCTGGAGGATGCCGAAGCCACCAGCGAGGCCGGCCACTGGACGCCCATCGACGCCCAGCAGGCCTGCGCCAAGGGCATCATCGCGCCGGATTTGTACCAGCAGATTCTCCAGCGCCATGCCCAGACGCTGCGACAGGCGGGCTTTGTGGACGAGGCGGCCAAGGGCGATCATATTCTCTTGAGCTACGTGCCCGAACGCACCGTCAAGCGCGACTCGGACGGTTTTCCCGAGCTGCGGCAGTGCAATTTTGAGATGCTGCGTCGGATCGAGTAGGGGGATGGATTTACAGCCAAACAGGGAGCTTTATGCGCTATCGTCGGTTGGGAAGGACCCAGCTACGGGTTTCGGTCGTTGGTATCGGCGCCTGGCAACTGGGCGGCGAGTGGGGCAAGAACTTCACGCCCGACGAAGTCGGCCGCATGCTGGGCCGGGCCCGCGAATTGGGGATCAACCTGGTTGATACGGCCGAGTGCTATGGCGAGCATCTCTCCGAGTCGCTGGTGGGACAGGCCATCGCCTCCTGCCGGCAGGATTGGATTGTGGCCACCAAGTTCGGCCATCGTTTTGCCGGCCACATGAAGCGCACCGACGAGCGCTCGCCCGACCAGGTGCAGCGCCAACTGGAGCGGTCGCTGCGGGCCCTGCGCACGGATTACATCGACCTGTACCAGTTTCATTCCGTGCGTGATAGCGAGTTTGACAACCCCGAGCTGTGGAAATGCCTGGAGGATGCGCGCAAGGCCGGCAAGATTCGCCACATCGGCAATTCGGTGGCCGGCGCGCCCGATCCCATGTTCCAGATCGAGCGCTCGCCGCAGGCGGGCGTCGAGGCGATCCAGATTGTCTATAACCGGCTGGACCGCCGCCCCGAAACCAAGGCCCTGGCCGCCTGTCAACAGATGGACCTGGGAGTCCTGGCGCGAGTGCCGCTGGCCAGCGGGCTGTTAAGCGGCAAGTACAACAGCGGCCTGAATTTCGGGCCCAATGATTATCGCGGCGGACCGGACCAGGCACAGTTCTTTGAGCAGCGGCTGGAGCAGGTTCGGCGCATAGCGGCCGAGGAAGTGCCGCCGGGTGTCCCGATGGCGCAGTGGGCGCTCGCCTGGTGCCTGCGCAACCCGGCTGTTACGTCTGTGATCCCCGGCTGCAAGGACGTGGCCCAGGTGGAATCCAACGCCGCCGCTGCCAGGCTGGTGGAGGAGCTGTAGACGGTTGACCTTGGCGCTTCGAACCTGCGTCAGCGACGGCGGCAAGCCGGCGCTGATCGCCTCGGGGATTCATCTGGCGACAAGATGGGCGCACGAAAAAACCCGGCCTGATTCAGGCCGGGTTCTTGCGCTCGTTGGCAAGAGAATAGTCGGACGCCATTCGCCGGCGTCGCCGCCGGAATTTTCGATCCGAGGATCGAACGAGGCTGGTTAACCATGGCACCGCCAGATCGCTCTGGGGCAGGGGGCTTTTGAGGGCCTGGTCCTGCTGTCGGTGTTCTAAGTAAATCCCTTAGAAAGGAGGTGATCCAGCCGCAGGTTCCCCTACGGCTACCTTGTTACGACTTAGTCCCAGTCACCGAACCTAGCGTAGGCACCTCTGAGGTGAGGCGACTTCGGCTATTTCCGGCTCCCATGACTTGACGGGCGGTGTGTACAAGGCTCAGGAACACATTCACCGCGGCGTAGCTGATCCGCGATTACTAGCGATTCCAACTTCAAGGAGGCGGGTTGCAGCCTCCTATCTGAACTGGGGGGTGATTTCTGCGATTTCCTCAAGCTCGCGCTTTTGGTTCGCTTTGTGCACCCCATTGTAGCACGTGTGTGGCCCTGGGCATAAAGGCCATGAGGACTTGACGTCATCTCCACCTTCCTCCGGTTTGACACCGGCAGTCCCCTTAGAGTCCCCGGCATAACCCGCTGGTAACTAAGGGCAAAGGTTTCGCTCGTTATGGGACTTAACCCGACATCTCACGACACGAGCTGACGACAGCCATGCAGCACCTGTACTAGTTGTACCCCGAAGGGCCTACCCTACTTTCATAGGGATAATCCTAGCATGTCAAGCCCAGGTAAGGTTCTGCGCGTTGCTTCGAATTGAACCACATGCTCCACCGCTTGTGTGAGCCCCCGTCAATTCCTTTGAGTTTTAGCCTTGCGACCGTACTTCCCAGGCGGTCCACTTAGCACTTTTGCTTCGACCGCGACACCGGTTAAAGTGCCACGATCTAGTGGACATCGTTTAGGGCCAGGACTACCGGGGTATCTAATCCCGTTTGCTCCCCTGGCTTTCGTGTCTCAGCGTCAGCACACCCCCAGCCGCCTGTTTTCACCTTTGGCGTTCCAAACGATATCTACGCATTTCACCGCTCCACCGTTTGTTCCAGCGGCCCCTAGGTGGCTCAAGAGCGCCAGTATGCCCAGCCATTCCCCGGTTAAGCCGAGGGATTTCACAAGGCACTTAACGCTCCGCCTACACACGCTTTAAGCCCAATGATTCCGCCTAACGCTTGTGGCCTCTGTCTTACCGCGACTGCTGGCACAGAGTTAGTCGCCACTTCCTCTGGGGTAGATCAGAACTTTCTTACCCCTGACAGGAGTTTACATCCCGAAGGACTTCGTCCTCCACGCGGCGTCGCTGGGTCACGCTTTCGCGCATTGCCCAAGATTCGTTACTGCAGCCCCCCGTAGGAGTCCGGGCAGTGTCTCAGTCCCGATGTGGCCGGTCGACCTCTCAGTCCGGCTACGCGTCATCGCCTTGGTGAGCCGTTACCTCACCAACTAGCTGATACGATATCGCCCGCTCCCAGAGCACCTTGCGGCCTTTGAGATCCCGGCCATACGACCGGAATATTTCATCGGGTATTACCTGCCCTTTCGGGCAGCTATCCCCGTCTCCAGGGTACGTTAGCGATACATTACTCACCCTTTCGCCACTGGTGTATTGCTACACCCGTACGACTTGCATGTCTTAGCCACGCCGCCAGCGTTCAGGCTGAGCCAGGATCAAACTCTTCAATTGTAATTCGTGGTTCATCCGGATCCTCATGCCCGGCGTGACGCCGAGACTGACAGTTTCACCGGATGCTTGTCCTCGAATAAGAGTCTGTCCCTTAAATCGATCCAGTCCGAAAACCGAACCGATCAGCAACCCACCCGAAGGCGGGCTGCTCTCTCGATATCGAAGCGGCAAAGCCCCGATACCGAGCGCAAGGCTCAACATTCCTGTTGGCTTTCAAAGAAATGATCAAGGATCACTTCTGCGTTGCACCACAAGGATGTTGAGATTCTAACGCTGGCCGAAAGTCCGAAGACCTCGACCAGTTTTTGGATCTGACCCGGCGAACCGGGCCGGCACATCCTCGCGGCGTCCGACTATTCACTTGCCAAAGAACAACCTTCAAGCGCCGCCAGCGGCTTACCACCGCTTTCGCCGCAACACTCCCGCTCAGGGGAGGCGGAATAATATCGTCAGTTCCGCTCTTGTCAATGCAGAATGTTGGAAAAATTTTCCCAACACAAAGCGGCCGACGTCGCCACTTGCCGCGGTTCAAATCACCACGGCCAACGTCGCCGACGGTAGGTGAACCCAACGCCAGGAATTATGCCGTCTCGAACCCGGCCTGTCAAGTCCTGGACCACAAACCCACAAAGCCGTCATGCCCCCGCGGTTTTCTGTCTCGTTCCACTACGATCCGCGGTTCGCTTCTGTTCAATGTTAACGGGCAATTTTCGCGCAGCTGCGACTTGGCAACTAGCGCCCGCCCGAGGTCAGCAGGGCCCGCTCGACAAAGCCCGTATCCACTTCGCCGCTCAGGAAATTCGGATTTTCCATGATGTGCTGGTGGAAGGGCACGGTCGTCTTGATCGGCGCAATGTGAAATTCCGCCAGGGCCCGCTTCATGGTGGCGATGGCCTCGGCCCGCGTGGGTCGGTGGACGATGAGCTTGCCGATCATGCTGTCGTAGTTGGGCGGGATGCGATATCCGCCGTACGCATGGCTGTCCAGCCGCACGCCCGGCCCGCCGGGAGCACGAAATTCGACGATCAGGCCCGGCGAAGGAGCAAAATTCCGCGCTGGATCCTCGGCGTTGATGCGGCACTCGATGGCGTGGCCTCGCTGCTGCACGTCGGCCTGTTTGAGCGGCAGGGCCTCGCCGCTGGCGATCCGCAGCTGCAGTTTGATCAGGTCCAGGCCCGTGACCATTTCCGTGACCGGATGCTCGACCTGGATGCGGGCGTTGACTTCCAGCAGATAGAATCGCTGCCGCTCGTCCACCAAAAACTCCACCGTGCCCGCGTTGGCATAGCCGGCGGTTTTCACCAGCCGCACGGCCGCGGCACACAGGGCCTGGCGCACCTCCGGCTTGAGCAGCGGGCTGGGCGATTCCTCGACCAGTTTCTGATGGCGGCGCTGCAGCGAGCAGTCGCGCTCCCACAGATGAATCGCGTTGCCGTGGTGGTCGGCCAGGATCTGCACCTCGACGTGCCGGCCGAACTCGATGTACTTTTCGATGTAAACCGTCGAATCCTTAAACGCGTTTTCGGCTTCGGCCTGGGCCTGCTTGATGCCGGCACGCAGGCTCACGTCGTTGTGGGCGACGCGCATGCCGCGTCCGCCCCCGCCGGCGGCGGCCTTGATAATCACCGGATAGCCAATCTCGTTGGCGATGGCCAGCGCCTGCTTCTCATCCTCCACCGCGCCGTCCGAGCCGGGCACCGTGGGCACCTTGGCCTTGCGGGCCAGCCGCTTGCATTCCACTTTGTCGCCCACCGCCATCATGGCCTTGACCGGCGGGCCGATGAACTCGATCTTGCACGAGCGGCAAATCTCCGCGAAATGCGCGTTTTCGGCCAGAAAGCCATACCCCGGATGAATGGCCTGCACGTCGGCCACCTCGGCCGCGGAGATGATGCGCGGAATGTTCAGGTAGCTGTCCGCCGGCGGGCCCTGGCCAATGCAAATGGCCTGGTCGGCCAAGGCCAGGTAAGCGGCGTTGCGGTCCGCCTCCGAGAAGACCACCGCCGTCTGCACGCCCAGTTCGCGGCAGGCACGAATGATCCGCAGTGCGATTTCGCCGCGATTGGCAATCAGAATCTTGGAGAACATAGTGCGTTAGCCGCCCGCTCGATGGTCCGCAGTCCTGCTGCAGGCTGGCGACCACCGACCAGTGACCTCCTAGGGCTTCACCAGGAACAGGACCTCTCCGAACTCGACGGGCTTGCCATTTTCGGCCAGCACCTTGGCGATGGTGCCGCGGCATTCGGCCTTGATGTTATTGAAGACCTTCATGGCCTCGATGATGCACACGTCGGTGTCCTCCTCGACGCGGCTGCCGACGGAGACAAAGGCCTTGGCATCGGGCGAGGCGGCGGCATAGAACGTGCCCACCATCGGACTCTTGATGGGCACCAGTCCGGCGTCGGCGCTTTCGGCCGGTGCGGCGGCGGCGGTCGAGGCCGGGGCGGCGGCAGGCATGGCCACGGACAGCGGCGCATAGGCCGGTGCATAGGCCGCCGGGGCGGCTCCGCGCTTAAGGTTGATGCGCTGCTGGCCGTCGCGCAGGTCGACCTCGTGCAGGTCGTTGCTGGCCATGAGGCGCACCAGCGTCTGCAGGAAATCGATGCTCATGGGGCCTTGCGGTCCGGATTTGCGGGCGATGGCCTTCCGGGCGGTTTTCTTGGCTTTCAAGGTCGGGCTCCTCAAGGGGCCATCGCACGACGGCGATGGCCGATGGACTACTCGATATGGCACGCCTCCAGCGTCCGCGGCAGCGACGAGAGCACCTCGCAGCCGCTGTGGGTGATCAGCACATCATCCTCGATGCGCACGCCGCCTTCGCCGGGCAGATAAATTCCCGGCTCGACGGTGACGATCATGCCCGGACGCAATTCTTCCTCGCCGGCCTTCTTGCGCAGCGCGGGCAACTCGTGAATCTGCAAGCCGATGCCATGGCCCAACCCATGGCCAAATTCTTTGCCGTAACCGGCCCGCTCAATGATCTCACGGGCCACGGTGTCAGCCTGCGTGGTGGTGACGCCGGGGCGCAGGAAGCGTATGGCGGCCGTCTGGGCCTCGAGCACCACTCGATATAGGGTCTTCATGCGGGGACTGATGCGGCCGATCATCAGCGTGCGCGTCAGGTCCGAGCAGTAGCCCCGCAGCGAGGCCCCCCAGTCAATCAGCAGGGGCTGGTCCTTCTGGACCAGCGCCTCGCCCGGCCGGTAGTGGGGCAGCGAGCTGTTGGGCCCACTGGCCACAATAACCGGAAAGCTGGCGTCCGAGGCTCCGCGCGAGCGCAGCTCCAGGACCAGCAGGCCGGCAATGTGGTTCTCGGTCAGCCCGGGCTTGATCTGCGGCTTAAGGGCCTCAAAGGCTTCCTCGGCCAGGGCGACCGATTTGCGGATGAGATCTATCTCGTGGTCATCCTTGACCTTACGGATGTTGGCCAGGACATTTTCCACCCCCACCAGCTCGACCGCGCCCTTCTTTTCTTGCAGGGCCTTTTCCATCGCTCTGAGCTGTCCGACCGTCACGGAGTTGACTTCATAGCCCACCCGGGCCGCTTTGGCATCCTGGAAGGTCTGGGCCAGCGTGGCCGACATGCTGCCATCGCGCAACGCCAGCTTGCACCAGCCGGCTTCCAGTCCCGCCTGCTGGCCATAGCGAAAGTCGGTCACCAGGTAGATATCGCGGGCGGTGATCAGCCCCATCGAGTCATCACCGCTAAAACCGGTCAAATAATTCAAATCCGCGGTGTCACTCAGCAGCAGGGCGTCAAGCTTAAGCTGCTTGAGGGCCTGGCGCACCGTCTTCTGACGGACCTTCAGGAATGCCTTGGGGCGTGTCGCCGCCGTTTGCATGGTACCTCACTGATCCTGTCAATAACGGGCTCAACCCACTGAAGGCCGCGCAGTATAGGCAGCCGCCGGAGCCTGTCAAACCGGGTCAAGTGTCGATGGGACGCACTCCGGGCCGGTGGCCCGACCGGTCGCCCTTGGGCGATGGATGCTTGACCGCATATGCCATCGCCTGTAAGGTTCCCCATCCTCGCCGGCGGCCATGGCCGCGCGCGGCGGGGTGGTGTGGCCTCGTGGCGTCGCCACGCCAGGTTCACTAATTCCAAAGCGAAAGGAGTTTTACCATGGCTGCGCTGAAAGTGGGGATCAACGGCTTCGGCCGGATTGGTCGCCTGGTGTTCCAGGCTCTGTGCGATCAGGGCCTGCTCGGTAAGGAAATCGACGTGGTCGCGGTGGTGGATATCTCCACCGACGCCGACTACTTCGCCTACCAGCTCAAATACGACTCGGTCCACGGCAGATTCAAGCATAGCGTGACCACGCGCAAGTCCGATGCCTCCAAGGAAGAGGCCGACACGCTGGTGGTCAACGGCCACCCCGTCAAGTGCATCATGGCCACCAAGGACCCCAGCCAGCTTCCCTGGAAGCAGTTGGGCGTGGACTATGTGATCGAGTCCACGGGCCTGTTCACCGACAGCGAGAAGGCCAAGGGCCACCTGGCCGCCGGCGCCAAGAAGGTCATCATCTCCGCCCCCGGCAAGGGCGAGGTCAAGACCTTGGTCATGGGCGTCAACGAGAACGAATACGACCCCGCCAAGCACAACATCGTCTCCAACGCCTCCTGCACGACCAACTGCCTGGCGCCGCTGGTCCATGTGCTGCTCAAGGAAGGCATCGGTATCGAGACCGGCCTGATGACCACTATCCATGCCTACACCGCCACGCAGAAGACCGTGGACGGCCCCAGCAAGAAGGATTGGCGCGGTGGGCGTGCGGCCGCCATCAACACCATCCCCAGCAGCACGGGCGCTGCCAAGGCGGTCGGCGAAGTGCTGCCGGCCACCAAGGGCAAGCTCACGGGCATGGCCTTCCGCGTGGCCACGGCCGACGTCTCGGTGGTGGACCTGACCTTCCGCTCGGTCCGGGACAGCAGCATCGAGGAGATCGACGGCCTGATGAAGAAGGCCAGCGAGACCTACCTCAAGGGCTACCTGGGCTACACCGACGAGGAGCTGGTCAGCACCGACTTCATCCACGACCCGCGCAGCTCGATCTATGACAGCCTGGCGACGGTGCAGAACAACCTCAAGGGCGAGAAGCGCTTCTTCAAGGTTGTGAGCTGGTATGACAACGAGTGGGGCTACAGCATGCGCGTGGTGGACCTGGTCCGCTACATGGCCCGCAAGGACGGCGTGCTGAAGTAAGCGCTGCGGTTGTAAGATTGATCAAACGTCAAAGGGCGCCTGCCATGCGGGCGCCCTTTGACTTTGGCCGATGTATAATCGAATGGGTGACCGTATGCCCGCTTCCTCAACGACTATAATACCAGCACATGACTCTAACCAACGAAGCCAAGCCCGTGGCCAAGCCCGCGGCCGGACAAGGCGCCATCGAGCGCCAGCGGCTGCGCATGATGATGCTCATTCGCCGTTTCGAGGAGCGCACCTACCAGGAGTACACACGCCCCGGTCAGCGCATCGGCGGCTTCTGTCACCTGTACAGCGGCCAGGAAGCGGTCGCTGTCGGCGTGGCCGCCGTCTTTGAAAAAGGCAAGGATTACCTGATCAACGGCTATCGCGACCACGGCCACTCCCTGGCTCTGGGCATGGAGCCGCGGGCGGCCATGGCCGAGTTGTTCGGGCGGGCCACCGGCTGCTCCAAGGGCAAGGGCGGCTCGATGCACTTCTTCCAGGCCGAGGTCGGCAACCTCGGTGGCCACGGTATCGTCGGCGGCCACCTGCCCCTGGGTTTAGGGGCGGCCTTCGCCTGCTGGTACAAGCAAACCGGGGGCGTATGCGTGATCCTGTTCGGCGACGGGGCCATCAACCAGGGCACTTTCAACGAGTCCTTGAACCTGGCAAGTCTCTGGAAGCTGCCCTGCATCTTCATTGTCGAAAACAACGGCCTGGCCATGGGCACCCAGGTGGAACGCTCCAGCGCCGAGCGCAACCTCGTGCAGCGCGGCTGTGCCTATGCCATGCCCACCGGCGGCTTCGACGGTAATGACCTGGATATCGTCATCAACGCGGTCGGCGAGGCCGTGCAGCGGGCCCGCCAGGGCCAGGGCCCGACGTACCTGGTGGCCAACACCTACCGCTTCCGCGGGCACTCCATGTCCGATGCCATGAAGTATCGCACCCGCGAGGAACTGGAGCGGGCCCGCCAGCGCGACCCCATTTCCCTTTACCAGGTGCGCCTGCGCCAGCAGGGATGGCTCTCCGACCAGCAGATCGAGCAGATGGAAAGGGAAGTCGCCGAGGTCGTCGAGGATTCAGTCCGCTTTGCCGACTCCAGCCCGCACCCGGCGCCCCAGGACCTCTACCAGGACGTGCTGTCCGAAAACTATCCGCTGGAAAAGAAATAAACTCGGCCGCTGACGGGCGGCCCACGATGGTGGTTTATGCCAACGATGCAGTTCCGAGAAGCGCTTCGCTCGGCCATGACCGAGGAGATGCAGCGCGATCCCGATGTCTTTCTCCTGGGCGAAGAAGTCGGCCAGTACCAGGGCGCCTACAAGGTGTCCGAAGGCATGCTGGCACGCTTCGGGCCGCGGCGGGTCCTCGATACGCCCATCAGCGAAGCCGCGTTTGCCGGCCTGGGCATCGGGGCGGCCCTGTGTGGCCTGCGACCCATCGTCGAACTGATGAGCTGGAGTTTCTCCCTGGTCTGCTTCGACCAGTTGATCAACAACGCGGCCAATATCCGCTACATGTCGGGCGGCCAGTTCCGTGTCCCCGTGGTCTTTCGCGGCGGCAACGGCATCGCCCACCAGCTCGCGGCCACGCACAGCCACCGGGTCGAATCGCTCTACATGCGCGTGCCCGGCCTGGTGGTGGTGGCCCCGTCGACTCCTTACGACGCCAAGGGCCTGCTCAAGAGCGCCATCCGCTGCGATGACCCGGTGATCTTCCTGGAATCAGAGATGATGCTCTCGGACCGGGGCGAGGTTCCCGCCGAGCCGTATACGCTTCCCCTGGGTGTTGCCGACATCAAACGCCCCGGCAACGACCTGACCCTCATTGGCTGGTCCAAGATGGTCAAGCTTTGCCTGGCGGCCGCCAACGAACTGGCCGCCGAGGGCATCGACGCCGAAGTGATTGACCTGCGAACGCTGCGGCCGCTGGACATGGACTGTTTGCAGCGCTCGGTCAGCAAGACCCACCGCGTGGTGGTGGTCGATGAGGATTGGCCCTGCTGCGGGGCCGGCGCGGGCATCATCGAGCAGCTCTATGCGCGGGTGTTCGATGAGCTGGATGCTCCGATCGGGCGGGTGTGCAGCGAAGATGTGCCGGTGCCTTACAACCATCACCTGGAACAGGCCATGCAGCCCAGCGTGCCCAAGATCGTGGCGGCGGCCAAGCAATTGCTGGGCCGTTAGTATCTCTGGCCCCCGCGCGTTGCAACGACCTGTCGGCAACTTGAGCTAGAATAGGCCAACGCTAACAGCTACCCACAATCCATCACCAACTAACAACTGCCAACTACCAACTACCAACCAGAACCCCACCCCATGCCCTCTGAAATCACCATGCCTCAGCTCTCGGACACCATGACCGAGGGCACTCTTGTCAAATGGCACAAGTCCGAAGGCCAGAGCGTCCGCTCCGGCGAGGAACTGGCCGATGTGGAAACCGACAAGGCCACCATGCCCATGGAAGCCTTTGACTCCGGCACGCTGGCGCTTCAGGCCGTCCCCGAGGGCACCAAGGTCGCCGTGGGCGGGCTGATGGGCGTTATTGCCCTGGCTGGCGAGGATGTGGCGCAGATCAAGCAGCAATATGCCGCCCGCGCCGCCGAGTCGCCGTCGTCCGCGGCCCAGCCGGCCCAGGCCCAGCAAGAGCCACCTGCGCCGGCTGCATCGCCAGTCGGGGTGTCGTCTGCATCCACGGCCGTTAACGAAGGCCCCGTGCGCGCTTCACCCTTGGCCCGCAAGATTGCCAAGGACCTGGGTCTGGATCTGCGCACCATCCGCGGCAGCGGGCCCAACGGCCGAATTGTCCAGCAGGACGTCCTGGCCCGTGCGGCCGCGCCCAAAAAGCCGATGCCTGCTCCCGTGGCCGCAAAGCCCGCGCTTCAGCGTGCCCCCGAGGCTGGCCTTGCTCCCGGCCAGACGCAGAAGGTGCCGCTGACGAAAATGCGCAGCGCCATTGCCGCTGCCATGGCCCGGTCCAAGCAGACCATTCCGCACTTTTACATCACCGTGGACGTGGACATGCAGGCCGTGAGCCAACTGCGCGCCTGGATGAACAAGGCCCTGGAACCTCAGGGCCAGCGCCTCTCGCTGGGTGATTTTGTCACCCGAGCCACGGCCCTGGCGCTGGGGGTTCATCCGGACTTCAACGGCACTTTCGACGGCCAGCAGCTCACGCGCTACGGCGACGTGCATCTGGGCCTGGCGGTGGCCTTGCCCGAGGGGCTGATCGTGCCGGTCTTGCGCGATGCCCAGTCGCTGGACCTGCGCCAGATTCGTCAGCGCAGCAGCGAGTTGGTGGAAAGCGCCCGCCAGGGCCGCCTCAAGCCCCATGAGATGAGCGGGGCCACGTTTACCATCACCAACCTCGGCCAATACGAAGTGCGGGCGTTTGGAGCCATCGTCAATCCGCCCCAGGTTGCCATCCTGGCCGTGGGCACGGCCCAGCAGCGCGCCGTGGTGCGCGAGGGGGCGGTGGTGCCGCGATGGATGATGAGCCTGACCCTGTCCTGTGACCACCGCGCCGTGGACGGCGCCGGCGCCGCCGAATTCCTGCGCACGCTCAGGGGACTGCTGGAGGAGCCGGGGCAGTTGCTACCGATATAGCGTCGGGCTCGGGCACCGCCAGCAACAGCCGCTTCACGATCAGGATAAACACGCCCGTCAGCAGCAGATTCACCGCCAGCGACAGCGCCGCCACCGTCAGCACCGGTCCGCCGATGCCATAGGAGATCGAGATCACCAGCACGCCTGCGCCGACCTCTCCGCGCGGCCACATCCCGATGGCCACCGCCAGCCGCTGGCGCCAGTGCGCCTCGCGGCGGTACACAAAGGCGGGGAACATCTTGCCCAGATTCGATAGCACGGTGATCGCCAGTACGTGAATGGCGATCCAGTCCCAACCCGGGAACGAGGTATTCGACGCGACGAGCGACGATGCCGCGGAGGCTTGTGTCCCCACCTCGGCGGCCATGGCGCCGTCCTGGGGCCCGCGGATGGCCGGCATGGACAGACCCACCAGTACCATGAATACCGACGACACGATCGTCGAGACGCGCTGCTCGCCGGCCGACGCAGGACCATGCTCATGGTCTGCGAGGGCATCGTTGCGATGGACGTCGTGGTTCACCGGCCGCGCCAGCATGGCGCCCAGCACGAATGCCGGCAACAGCACCTCCAGATGCAGCGGCACCGTCTGGTCGATGGCTTTGCTGAGAATGTAGATCACCTCGCTGCTGGCGGCGATAGCGACCGAATAGCCGATCACCCACGGCCAGGTCGTCGGCGCCCGCAACCGGTGAAGGTAACGCCACGCCATCCATAGCAGCATGACGATCACCAAGACCACCACCGCCAACTGCCAGCGGAAACCGACCATGGCCATCTTCAGCGGGATCATCAGCAGGATGGTGTCCAGATCATCGAAGATCGCCAGGATGCGGGCCTTGCGAAAGACCCAGGTGGCGGCCAAGCCGGCGGCCGCGAGCATCGCAAACAGCACGCCCGCCGACGTGGGCGAGGCAAATCGCGCCTGCAACAGCATTTCCTTCCACAACTCGCCTTCGCCCCAGAGCGTCGACGGGCTCATCACGAAGACGAAATACAGCGTGCAGAAGACCCACGGAAACGCCGCCGCCGTGAAGGCCACGAAATAGTCCCACCCGTACTGCCGGGGCCGGGACTTGTCCAGTTCAAACTCGTAACCCACATGGATCATAATGAACGACAGCGCCACCATCGTCAGGACGCGGATCGTCCAGTGCAGGCCGGGGTTATCGGTCGGCAGGAACTGCGCGACGGCCAGTCCGCCTACCAGGAGCAACGAATAGAGTACGACTTTCCGCATGACATCACCTTGCCCGCGCTCTAGCACCGGCTCAGACTTCCATAATCGCCTTCAACAGCGTGAGGCGCTCGCCTTTTCTGCGCACGGCCAGGACCGGCCGAGTCGTCTTCCGCAGGATCTTCTCCGTTGTGCTGCCCAGCAACAGGGCAGCCAGTCGCGTGCGGCCGCGCGTCCCGACCACGACTAAATCCGCCTCCTCGGTCGCGGCCGTTCGCACGATGGCGGCCGCCGGCCTGTCATCCAGCACCAGCGTCGTCCGCACGTCAACGCCGTGCAGATCGATTCGCAGCAGCATCTGTTCAAGCTCGCGCCGTGCATGGTACTCGGTCAGGCGAGCGAACTGCTCATAGGTGTGACCGGCGGCGTGGTAGCCCGCCGGCACGCAATACACATGGACGCAGCACAGCGAGGCATTAACGCCGCGTGCGATGGCCGCCGCCGTCTCCAGAGCGTCGGCTGAATGCTCCGAGAAGTCCACGCCCGCGACTATCCGCCGGAATGTTCGACCGCCTCCCGGCGGCACCAGCAGAACCGAGCAGTTGGCGCGCTGCACCAGGCTCTGGCCGATGTCGCTGGGATGGTCGGGCGTGTGCGCCGGGCCAATCACCAGGTCGGCGTCTTCCGCAGCCGCCAGTTCAAGCAGGCTATTCAGGCCGCCGCTGTGCTCCGGCTCCTTGCGCAGCTCCGTCTGCGCCGGGGCACTGAAAAGACCGGCGACCTGTCGCTCCAGGCGGCTCATCAACTCGGCGGTCTCGACCGGGGCGTGCCCCGGCGGAACCATCTGCGCCACCGCCTGCGGGATGCCCCAGCGGCACATGAACACCACGCGCCGCGAGCCAGCCGCCCGGGCAATCTGGTCCGCCGCCCGGATGAGGTCGCTGTTGTCCACGTTGGGGTCGAGCGAAACGATCAGCACCTGATACCGTCGCATGGCAGCCTCCCCGGCCTTCTGGGCCGTAAGACACGGGCAATCATTGCATGAATGAGTCCCATAGACAAATACAATCGCCGCATGATAAAGATAGCTACAAGCTATATAATGAGGGCAACATGGAATGGCTCAATTACCATCATCTGCTCTACTTCTGGACCACGGTGCGCGAGGGCGGCGTCAGCGCCGCGGCCCAGGCCCTGCTGGTCTCCCAGCCGACGGTCAGCGCGCAGCTCAAGGCGCTGCAGACGGCCTTGCGGACCCGGCTCATGGACCGCCAGGGCCGCCGCCTGCGGCTGACCACCGCCGGCCGCCAGGTCTACGAATATGCCGACCGCATCTTTCTCCTGGGTCAGGAACTGGCGCAGGGGCTCAAGCGCGGGTTTGCCCAGCCCATGCCGCAACTGGTCGTCGGGGTCGCCGACGTGGTGCCCAAGCTGGTGGTACATGCCCTGCTTCAGCCCGTGTTGGCGCAGGACCCGCCGGTGCGGCTGGTATGTCACGAACACGGACTGGACCGCATGCTGGGCGATCTGGTGGCCCAGCGCATGCAGGTGGTCCTGAGCGATGTGCCCCTGGGTGCCGGTACACGGGTGCAGGCTTTCAGTCATCTGCTGGGACAGTGTCCGCTGAGCGTCATGGCCGATACCCCCGTCGCCCGCCGCCTGGGACCCGCATTCCCGCGCTCGCTGGACGGCCAGCCCATGTACCTGCCGGCCGAGAATACCGCCGTGCGCCGTTCGCTGGATGATTTCCTGTCAGCCGAGGGCATCTACCCGCGCGTGGTAGGGGAGTTCGACGACAGTGAGATGCTCCCTATCTTTGCCCGTGGACGCGCGGCCGCCGTGCCCGTGCCCAGTGTCATCGAGCGCGAGGTGCGCCATCGTTATGGTCTGACGCGCATCGGCCGGCTGTCTCGCGTGCAGGCGCGCTACTATGCGATTACCCTGGAGAGGACGATGGTCAATCCCACCGTGCGGGCCATCTTCCAGAATGCGCGCTTGGACCTCTTCGCGGCGACGCGGAGGTCTGGCCGTTCCGGCAGGGGCCCATAGGCCAGCGGCAAAGTGGCCGCCGCGCCGCCCGGACGGATATAATGCCCGACTCTCGACCTCACGGAGCTATATTCATGGCCAGTACCGCGTCTTCCCACTACGACCTCATCGTCATCGGCGGCGGTCCGGCCGGCTATGCCGGCGCCATCCGGGCTGCGCAGCTCAAAAAGCGCGTGCTCTGCGTCGAAAAGGAAAACCTGGGCGGCACCTGCCTGAACTGGGGCTGTATCCCGACCAAGGCGCTGCTCGACGCCGGCGCCATCGTTCGCCGTTTGCGCCAGCACGGGGGCGAGTGGGGCCTGAGCTTCGATAACCTGCGCGTGGATTTTGCCAAGATCATCGGCCGCAGCCGCGCCATCGCCGACAAGCTGGCCAAGGGCATCGGCCACCTGTTCCGCAAATATGAGGTCGCCCACGAGATCGGCGTGGCCCAGCTCGTGGCCGCCGACCGCGTGCGCATCACCGGTGTCAACGGCGTGCGAGAGGCGTCGGCCGGCAAGATGCTGATCGCCACCGGAGCCCGCGCCCGCCCCTTGCCCGGTCTGGATTTTGACGGTCAGCGCGTCATCGGTTCCCGAGAGGCCCTGGTGCTGCAGGCGCCGCCCGCGCGGCTGGCCATCGTCGGTGCCGGGCCCATCGGCTGCGAGTTTGCCGACTTCTACAACGCCATGGGCAGCCAGGTCACGCTGATCGAATTGCAGGACCACATCCTGCCCAACGAGGACCCCGACTGCTCGATCCTGCTGGAGCGCATCTTCACGCGCCACGGCATTACCGTCCTGACCCACACCCGTACCGATCATGCCCAGGTCACACCGCAGGGCGTGCAGCTCGCCACCACCGGCCCGCGCGGCCAGCAGAACATCGCGGCCGACATGGTCCTGGTGGCCATCGGCGTGCTGGGCAACGTCGAAGGCCTCTGCGCTCCCGGCGTCAACCTGGAGATCGTCAAGGGTCACGTCAAGGTGGATCGTCAAACCTATCGTACCAATCTGCCCAATGTCTGGGCGGTGGGCGATGTGATCGGTCCCCCGTGGTTGGCCCATGTGGCCCATCACGAGGCCATCGGCTGTGTCGACCGTATGTTTGGCGGCTCCAGCCATCCCATCGACTACCACTACATCCCGGGCTGCACCTACACGCACCCGCAGGTGGCCAGCCTCGGCTTGACCGAGCCCCAGGCCCGGGAACTGAAGCGGCCCATTCGCGTGGGCAAGTTCCCCTTCAGCGCCAGCGGCCGGGCCTTGGCGGCCGGCCAGAGCGACGGCTTCGTGAAGCTGATCTTCGATGCCGCGCGCGGCGAGTTGCTGGGGGCCCATCTGATCGGCGAAAACGTGACCGAGCTGCTTTCAGAACTGGTGCTGGCGCGCAACCTCGAAGCCACCGAGGACGAGATTGTCGCCGCCATGCACCCCCATCCCACCATGTCCGAGGCCGTCATGGAGGCCGCCGGCGTGGCCGAGGGCCGGGCGGTGCATCTATAACCCCCGCCGCGCAGCATCACAGGCAGGCTTTGCGGCCGCTCTTATCGGACGCGGCCTATCGAGCCACTTTGGATTTGCATGCGGCGGCACTGAATTGGATGTCTTCTCTGGCGCGACGACCAGCGCGCCGGGAAGGCAGCCATGAGCCAAGCATCACGCCCGTCCTTTGAAACCCTGGAAGCTCGAGCCCTGCTCAGCGCGGACGCGCTGCAGGTGATCACCAGCGGCGACGAGCTTCGCATCCTGGGCACGCCCGCCGACGACAACATCTACATCAGCCGCAGCGACGGCCAACTGCGGGTCAGCAATGGCCAGTGGTCGCAGCTTGTGGCCTCGGATTACGGCTCGCTGCGGATCCATGGCCGGGCGGGCAACGACCGGATCGTCATTGACTCCACCGTGCGCATCAATGCCGTGATCTACGGCGACGCCGGCCACGACACCCTGGTGGGCGGCAGCGGCAATGACCGCCTCTATGGCGGCGCCGGCAACGACACGCTTCGCGGCGGCGCGGGCGATGATGTGCTGGTCAGCATCGGCGGCGGCACCGACCGCCTCACCGGCGGCGCCGGCCGCGATGGTTTCTGGCTCGATGCCGCCAGCAACGAGGTCGTCACCGATGTCAGTGCTGCCGAACGTCGCGGCGTGAACCGCATCGGCCAGTTCTTCAACTATCGCTATACCGTCAACGGCCAAACCAATACGGCCCGGATCTCCCGTGAACTGCTGGGGCAGGACCTGATCGACCCCAAGACCACGCGGACCGACATTACCTATCGCGATTTTTCGTCGCGGCCGCTTTTTGCCCAAGCCGGTCCCAGTGCCGACGACGTCAAGCAAGGCTACCTGGGCGACTGCTATCTGCTGGCCACCCTCTCGTCGGCCGCCAAGGTCAATCCTCAGCTCATTCACCAGACCGTGGCCGACCTGGGCGACGGCACCTATGCCGTGCGCTTCAACACCGGCGCTCAGAACGTCTTTGTGCGCGTCGATGGCCAGCTTCCCACCTGGTCCTGGGGTGGACTGGCTTACGCCGACAGCGGCGCCCAAGGCAGCATCTGGGTGGGCGTGATCGAAAAGGCCTATGCCCTGTTTCGTTACAACGCCGGCAGCTATGTCTCCATCGAGGGCGGCTGGATGAGCGAGGTCTACCGCGCCCTGGGGCGCTCCAGCACCACCCAGTGGGGAGCCGACAGCGGTCAGGAGCTTCTGCAATGGATTGACGGCCAGCTTCGCGACGGTCGCTCGGTGACGTTCGCCACTTACTATGACCAAACCACCGCGACCCTGGTCGGCGGCCATGCCTATACCGTGGACCGGGTTGAGAAAGACGCGGACGGCAACCTCCGGCTGGTCCTGCGCAACCCGTGGGGCATCGATGGCGCAGCCCCCAGCGGCGCCAACGACGGCTACGTGACGCTGACCGCCGCCCAGGCCGTGCGCTCGTGCTGGGCGGTTACATCGGCCGCCTTGTAGGACATCCGCGCCGTCACAACAGTCCGTCCAGTTCCTCGACAAGCCGCGAGAAGTACTGCATGGCTTGGTCCACGGGCTGGGGCTTCTCCATGTCCACGCCCGCGTCGCGCAGCAGGTCCAGGGGATACTTGCTGCACCCGCCTGACAAAAAGCCCAGGTAATCAGCCAGTTCACTCTTGCCGCCCTGCAGCACGCGCTGGCTGAGGGCAATGGCCGCGCTAAGTCCCGTGGCATACTTGTACACATAGAACGCGCGATAGAAGTGCGGAATGCGCAGACATTCCAGTTCCAACTGCGGATCGATCACCACGGTGGATCCAAAATAGCGCTCCAGCAGCTTGCGATAGTCGCCGCGCAGCCGCTCCACCGTCAGCGGCTCGCCTCCTTCGACCGTGGCATGGGTGATTTTCTCAAACTCAGCGAACATCGTCTGGCGGATGATGGTCCCGCGAATGCCGTCGATTTGCCGGTTGATCAAATAGGCCCGCTGCCGCCGGTCCTTGGCCTGCCCCAGCACGTGATGGGCCAGCAGTTGCTCGTTGAATGTGCTGGCCACCTCGGCCACGAAGATCGTGTAGTCATAGTCCTGGAATTTCTGCGCCCCCGCCGACAGATAGCTGTGCATCGAATGTCCCGCCTCGTGCGCCAGGGTGAACACATGGTCCAGCACCGTCGGCTGATAGTTCATCAGGATGTACGGCGCCCCATCGTAAGAACCATGCGAAAAGGCGCCGCTTTGCTTGCCCTGGTTGGGATAACGGTCGCACCAGCGTCCCTTGGTCAGGCCGCGCTGCAGCGCGCGCACGTAATCGCCCCCCAGCGGCCGCAGGGCCCGAAGCACCAGTTCCACCGCCTGGTCCCAACTGTGGTGTACCTGCAAATCGGCCAGGATCGGCACATAGGTGTCATATTGATGCAGCGTATCGAGCTTCATCCGGCGCTTGCGCAGCTCGTAGTAACGATACAGCGCCGGCAGATGGGCATGCACCGAGGCCATCAGGTTGTCATAGACCGACACCGGCACGCGGTCCGGAAACAATGCCGCCTCCAGGGAGCTGCCGAACTTCCGGGCCCGCGCATAGTACACATCGCGCTGCACCGACGCATTCAGCGCCGCGGCCACCGTGTTGCGGTGGGCCTCGTACTGGCTGTAGTACCGTTCAAAAGCCCGCTTCCGCACCGGGCGTGAGGGCGAATGCAGCAGGGCGGAGAAGGAACTGTGTCCCAGTTCGATCTGCCGACCTTTCTCATCTCGCACCAGGCCCCACTTCAGGTCCGCATCATTGAGCTGGCGGAAAATCTGGCTGGCCGCCTGGCTCATCTGTCCCTGCATGGCCAGGAGATGTTCCTGGACCGCCGGCAAGGTATGTGGCCGCCATCGCAGAATGCGCCCCAGGCTGTTGCGCCATTCGGCCAACACCTGCTGGGCCATGAACTGCTTCATCCGCGACGAGCCGATGGCCAGGATTTCCGGCCGAATAAAGCTGGCCAGTTCGGCGGCGCGCGTGGCCGCGTGCATATACCGGCCGCGCATGCGCTGGTACGTACTGTTGGCCTGGTCTTCGGTGCTCTTCAGCGAGGCATAGGTGCCCAGGCGCTCGCCGGTGCGCTCGATGTCGCGATCAAAGCGCAGGCACCGCGCCAACAGCAGGGCGCTTTCGCCCAGGCGGCCCCGGTAGCGCCGGTAGCCCGCCATGGCCTTCTCCCACCCCGAAAAAGCCTTCTCCCACGCCGCGTCGCTGGCATACAACGACGACAGGTCCCATGTATCGCGCCGATCAACATCCTTGCGCGCCGGAAGTGTTAGCGTCTTGCTCATGCCCGCATCATGGCGGCCACGGACCCATTCGTCAAAACAGACACCCGCCCCCATCGACGGCCCGCTGTGCCTCTGTAAGCCCCGTTCCTCTGGCCGGATATCGCATCTTGACAGGCTCCGGCGCGGCTCTTAGTGTGCTGGGCGGCCATCGGCTCGTTGGCGCAGCGTATGACCGTGGTTCCTTTGCCGGGATTGCCATGACCGACTCACCCGCTCGACTCAAGATCACCCAGGACAAGAACGTCAATATTGTGGAGTTCCTCCAGAATAAGATCCTGGACGAACTGAATATCGCCGAGATCGGCCAGGAGTTGCAGGCCCTGATCGTGGGCAAGGATCGGCCGCGGCTGCTGCTGGATTTCGCCAATGTCGAGCATCTGTCCTCGGCCGCCCTGGGCGTGCTCATCAACGTCAACAAGTGGATCAAGGAGCATAACGGGCAGTTGCGCCTGGCGAACATCAAGCCGCAGATTCTCGAAGTCTTCATGATCACCAAGCTCAACCGCTTGTTCCGTATCCTGCCCGGACGCACCGAGGCCATGGCCAGTTTCGAGTAAGCACCGCCACCTGGAGCAGCAGCGATGGGCGCAACCAACGGCCCGGCGTCGCGAAAATTGCCCAGCCACGCTCCCGTGGCCCAGCGGGCGGCGCTGGTCCACTGCTGCATCCCGTCGGACCTCGGTGCCGGCCAGAAGGTGCAGAACCGCATCCTGGCGGCCGCGGCGCGCCGGGGCTACAGCCCCGAAAGCCTCTTTGCCATCCGCCTGGCGCTGGAAGAAGCCCTCATCAACGCCATCAAGCACGGCAATCGGTTGGACCCCCGCAAAAAGGTCACCATCGATGCCCGCATCCAGCCGCGGCAGGTTCGCATCACCATCGAGGACCAGGGCCCCGGCTTCGACCGCGGTTGCGTGCCCGATCCCACCAGCAACGACAATCTCTGCAAAGACCACGGGCGGGGCATCCTCCTGATCGAAAGCTACATGAACAAGGTCCAGTGGTCGCGCGGCGGGCGGCGCCTGACCATGATCCGAAAGAACCCCTGATGCTGGCGCTGCCGCTGGGCACCGATGTTCCGCTGCACGCCCGCCCCTGGGCCACCTGGGCCCTGCTGGCGCTGAACGTCGGTCTTTTCCTCATGCGGCAGGTGGCGTCCGACGGCATGGATCAGGCCCTGGCCCTCTCGGTGCGCCATCCCCGGTTGACGCAGTTCTTTGCCTACGCCTTTCTCCACCTGAGCTGGGTGCATCTCCTGGGCAACATGCTGGCCCTGCTGCTGCTGGGTCCCAATGTCAATGACCGCATGGGCCAGGTGGGCTTTGTGGCCTTCTACCTGGCCGGTGCCGTCCTGGCCGGCGTGGCCTTTGTCCTGACCCAGCCGACCGGCGCCGTGCTCGGCGCCAGCGGCGCCGTGGGCGCCGTCATGGGGGCCTATCTGGCTCTGCTGCCGCAGGCGCGCCTCATCCTGCGCGGCCGGCGCAGCGCCGGCACGCTGCACATGCCGCCGGGTCTGCCGGTGGTCTGGCCCATCGTGATCTTCTTCCTGTTTAACCTGGTGATGAGCTTTGGCGGGGCCGGCTCGGTGGCCTATGTCGCCCACCTGGCGGGAATGCTCTTTGGCTTTGTCGTGGGGCTGCTGCTGGCCAGATTCAGACTCGCCAGCACCGCTGCTACCGAATCGAATTGATCACGATTCCCGTCGCCAGCTTGGGATAGAAATACGTGCTCTTCTGCGGCATCACTTCCCCATGTTTGCCCAGTTCCTTCAGCGCCGCCAGCGGCGTGGGCTGGAGCAGCAGCGCCAACTGATATCGCTGGCCGTCCACCCGCGGCAGGATTTCCGCAGGGTCGGCGCTATAGCTGATGGACATCGGCTTGTCCTTGGCAACGACCGGCCCCAGCACCTCCTCCAGCAGATAACGGTGCAAAATCGCCACGTCCAGTTGACGCCAGGCGTCCGAACGTTCCGGCTCCAGCTGCCGCAGCGCGTCGGCGCTGCGCGGCCGCAGGATCATCAGCTTGCGGCTCTGCCCATCGAAAAGTCCAAACGTATGCGGCGGCCGCTTGGGCAGATAGCTGTTGACAAATTCCGGCAGTTGGGCGGCTGTGAAGGGAGCCTCGGTCATCTCAAAGCCCGGGGCGACCGCCGCGTGGAACGCCGTCAGATCAAAGCCGCTCAGACCGCCGATCAGCCGGTGGGTGGGCAGGATGATCAGCCCCGGATCCTGCATCCCCACCAGCACGAACAAACACCAGTTGGCCGGGTGATGCGGCGGCAGCGGCCCGCCATGGGCGGCTTCGGCTTCCGCCCGGTATTGCAGCGCGGTGGTGTAGCGATGGTGCCCGTCGGCGATGTAGATGGACTTGGACGCCAACTGGTCGATCAAATAGTTCTCCAGTTCCGCCTGCGCCACGCACCATAGATCATTGCGAATATCGTCCAGCGTGACCGTGAGTTCCGGCCGGCTCAATTGGTGATAGAGCGTGTCGGTGATGTGCGTGCCGGGATCGTCAAAAAGCCCGAAAATCGGCGAAAGCTGCACCCCGGTGGCTCGCATCAGCTTCAGTCGGTCCTCGATGGGGCCCGCGTGCGTCTTCTCGTGGGGCACCACCGGCCCCTGGCCGAACGGCGTCAGACGCACCAGGGCAAAGAACCCCCGTCGACGGTGGCTGCGCCCGTTGTATTCATAGGTCTGGGCATACGGATAGAGGGCCGGCCGCCCATCCCGCGCCAGCACGCCCGCCTTCAGCCACGCGTCCAGCGTAATGGCGGCGCGCTGATAAACCTCATCTGCCCCGGCTTCCTTGGGCGGAAAGTGCGGCAGATCCAGCGTCACGATGTTATGGGGATCATTGGCCAGCAGGGCCGCCCGGTCAGCCTGGCTCAGCACATCGTACGGCGGGGCGATGAGCCTGCCCATGTCGACTCCCGGCCGGCGCGTGTAGCGAATAGCTGCAAACGGGCGAATCTGTGCCATGGTTCAGGAGAATACGCGCTGCCGTGCGCCTTGCCAAGCCACAGCAGGGCAGTGCCGGCCGAGCGTCTCCCTCCACCGGTACGCTGGCGGAGGGCGGGGAGGGGGCAAAAGCATTGCTGGAGCTTGGCGTTCCGTTGGGCAGATTGTGTCCAGTGACAAAAACGGCAAATGCCAACTCATTCGCCATCGCGGCGGCCTGCTTGCTCTCTGCTCCTTAGGCTTCCTCCTGCTGGCGCAGTCTCGCCAGTACGCCCAGGTCCTCCAGAGTCGTGGTGTCGCCCCTGACCTGGTCACCGGCCGCCAGTTCCTTGAGCAGCCGCCGCATGATCTTGCCGCTGCGCGTCTTGGGCAGGGCATCGGTAAAGCGAATCTGGTCAGGCTTGGCCAGGCTGCCGATCTGGTGCGCCACCCAGTCCACCAGTTCCTTCTTGAGGGTCTGGCTGGGACGGTGGCCCGCGGTCAGGGTCACGAACGCGGCAATACCCTGGCCTTTGATCTCGTGCGGCATGCCCACCACCGCCGCTTCGGCCACCGCGTCATGGGCCACCAGCGCGCTTTCAATCTCCATCGTGCCCAGCCGGTGCCCCGAGACATTGATCACATCATCCACGCGCCCCATCAGCCAGAAATAGCCCTCGGCATCACGGCGGGCGCCGTCGCCCGTGAAATACGCCCCTTTCACGTCCTGCCAGTATTGCCGCGCATAGCGGTCCGGATCATTGAGGATTCCGCGCAGCATCGACGGCCAGGGTCTGCGGATCACCAATAGGCCCCCGGTGCCCGGAGCCACTTCCTTGCCGCTGCGATCCACCACGGCCGCCTCCACACCAAAAAACGGCAGCGTGGCCGAGCCGGGCTTGGTGGGCGTAACGCCCGGCAGGGGGGTGATCATGATCATGCCCGTTTCCGTCTGCCACCAGGTATCGACCACCGGGCACCGGCCCTGGCCGATGACCTGCTGATACCACATCCACGCCTCGGGATTGATCGGTTCTCCCACCGTTCCCAGCAGACGCAGCGACGACAAATCGTGGGCATCGGCAAACTGCCGGCCCGCCCGCATGAACGCGCGAATGGCCGTGGGCGCTGTATAAAACACGCTCACCTTGTGTCGCTGAACCATCGACCACAAGCGCCCGAAATCCGGCCAGTTGGGCGCGCCCTCGTACATCAGCGTCGTCGCCCCGTTCAGCAGCGGGCCATACACCACGTAGCTGTGGCCGGTGATCCAGCCCACGTCGGCCGTGCACCAGTAGACGTCAGTATCCTGCAAATCGAACACATAGCGACTGGTCAGGTAAACGCCCACCATGTAGCCGCCGGTGGTATGGACGATACCCTTGGGCTTGCCGGTGGATCCCGAGGTGTACAGCACAAACAACAGGTCCTCGGCCTCCATCGGCTGGGCCGGGCACTGCTCCGGCTGAGCGGCGATGACCTGGTCCCACCAATGATCCCGGCCTCCGACCATGGGCACTTCCTGCCCGGTGCGCTTCAGCACGATCACCGTCTTGACCAGGCTGGTCTGGCTCAGGGCCTCGTCCACGTGGGCCTTCAGGGGCACGATCTGTCCTCGCCGCCAGCCGCCATCGGCCGTGATCAGAAAGCGGCTTTGCGCATCCTCGACACGGTCCACGATGGCCTGGGCCGAGAATCCGCCAAAAATCACGGAGTGGGGCGCGCCGATACGGGCGCAGGCCAGCATCGCCACTGCCGCCTCCGGCACCAGCGGCATGTAGATCGTCACACGGTCGCCCTTGCCCACGCCCAATTTGCGCAGACCGTTGGCCAACTGGCCGACCTGCGCCGCCAACTGGCGATAGGTGATGTGGCGCACTTCCGGTGGTCGGCCCTGCTGGGTGGGCTCGCCTTCCCAGATGATGGCGTCCTTGTCTCCGCGCCCCTGGGCGATATGGCGGTCCAGGCAGTTCAGAGCCATGTTGGTTTGTCCGCCCTCGAACCACCGCGCGTACGGAGGCTCCCATCGCAGCACCTGGTTCCATGGCCGCAGCCACGTCAGCTCACCGGCCACGGCGCCCCAGAAACCCTCCGGGTCGTCGATCGACTGCCGGTAGAGCCGGTCATACTCCTGGCACGATCGCAACCGGGCCCGTCGCACAAAATCCGCGGGCGGCGGAAAGACCCTGTCCTCACGTAACGTCGATTCAATGTCAGCAGCAGCCAGCGACATGGCAAAGTCCTCCAAAGCCGGTCGAGCCATCGACCGTCGTCGGCCAATCATAGACCTGCCAAAGCCGGAAAACGAAGCGCATCGACCCCCGTGATCGCCAAGCGCAGGCTTGGCCTTTCGGCCAAACTGGGGTTCGCTGTTCCCAGGCGGCAGGGCCCGCCAGCGGTCTCTATTTCTTCTGGCTGCCAAACCGGGCCTGCACGTGCAGGGCGTCGTCCACCTGAATCTGGATGTCGCGCACCTGCAGGTCGCCGCTGGTGAGCAGGTTCAGCGGCAGCCAATAGCCCTCGTAGCGCTGCATGAACGGCTGCACGATCCCGCCCACCAGCGATCCCACCAGGCCGCTGCCCTCGCAGCGCAACTGCTCAAAGGTCGCCTCCAGGCGGTCGTCGATGTGCATCTGCCCCTTGAGATGGACCTCGGCCGGCACGCTCAGCGGACCCATCCTGCCGCGGGCCAGCAGCCGCAGGTCCATGTCCAGCGAGCGCGACGTGCGGGCTGCCAGCCCCAGATGAATGGCGTCAACCTCGATGTGGTATTTGCCGCCCTCCTGCTGGGCCGACGTCAGCAGCAGCCCTTCGATCTCGCTGAGCTTCACATCCACCCGCAAATGCCCCTCCCGGGCGTCGTTGAGCATGAGGATCGGCTTGCGGTGTTTGTCACGCTCAATGCCCAGGCGCACCTGGCTGGCCCTTAGTTCCGCGCGCATGCGGGCGCTTTGGTAAAGCAGGGGCAAACCCACCAGGCGCAGCTCGCCGACCACCAGCTCATCCTCCACGGGCGCCTTGGCCACGGCCCGGGGGGTGTCATAGTCCTTGGGAATGACGGCATCCGTCAGATCAATCCGCAGATGCGCCAGCGTTGGATAGCTGCCGCGCATCCACACCACCGCGCGGCTGGCCGGCAGTTTCAACTGCCGCCCCAGGCCCTCGCTGAGCGCCTGCGCCAGTTGCTGCGGGGCGGCCGGGAACCGCCACACCCCCAGCGGACAGATATTGACGTGTGCCGAGGGCGGGCGCCGCGCTTTGAACGGCCGAATTTCGGTGGCCGCCAGTCCCCAGGCCAGCAGACCGCACATGCCCATCGCCAGCCCCACCCGCGCCCACCGATGCCGATGGCGCATGGGGTGCCTTCGCCGGTGCGCCATCATCCAGGTGATGATGGCCAGTCCGATCAATAGCAGGCTCAGGCGCAGCGGCATCCGGTCTCCAGGTGCCCCGTCAGTATAGTAACTTCCCGCCGAAGTTCGTTGGGGGCTGGTTGCTTGATTGTCGGCCGCCTATCGCCCGCGGAACCGGCGTGGCGCTCTTTTCCGGCCGGGCAAGATCGTTCATGATGCCACCCATGGACGGACCCCTGCGAATTGCGCTGGCTGGCGCCGGGCGTATCGCCGCCTCGCATCTGAAAGCCATCGCCGAGAATCCCGACCAGTTGATGCTGGCGGGCATCTGCGACATGGATGTCGACGCCGCGGCCGGCGCCGCTGCCAGCGCTGGGGGCGTGCCTTTCTTTGCTGATCTTGGACCACTGCTGGCCGACGTGGAGTGTGATGCAGTGGTGGTTTGCTCCAGCAGCGATGCGCACGCCGCCCACGTCCTGGCCGCCACCGCCGCCAGCAGGCATGTCTTGGTCGAGAAACCCATGGCCACCAGTCTGTCCCAGTGCCGTGCCATGGTACAGGCGGCCGATGACGCCGGCGTGATTTTGATGGTGGGCCAAAACCATCGTTTCATGCCCAACTATCGCGCGGTACGCAACGCGCTGGCCGCTGGCGAACTGGGAACCGTGCGGGCTATCCGCCTGGATGCGATGGGCAACTGTAATGCGCCGCAGGGGCACTGGGCCCGCGACGGCCGGCGCGCCGGCGGGGGTGTGGTCATTTCCCTGGCCATCCACCGCATCGACCTGGCCCGCTATTTCCTGGGCGACATTCGCCGCGTTACCGCGCGCTGCCAGACGACCGACCCCCGCTTCATTCACGGCGCGGAGGATTACGCCTGGGCGAACCTTGAATTCGAGTCAGGCGCGGCGGGTGATTTGTTTGCCTGCTGGTCGGCCCCCGCTTTGCCATGGGGTGAATCGTTTACCATCCTGGGCGACCAGGGCACGATCCACGCCATTCCCGCCATGGTGAGCTATCACAGCCCCTGCCTGGTGCGCTCGCAGAGGCGTACCGGCCTGCAGCCGCCGCCCAGGGGCACCGCCAATCGCGGTTTTGTCCCCCTGGAACTGGCTACGGATGAGCTGCCAGCAAGTACGTCCATCGCCAACGAGCTGCTGCACTTTGCCCAATGTTGCCGCGAGGGCCGCCAACCTCTGACCAACGGCCACGATAACCTGGGCACCATGCGCGCGGTGTTTGGCATCTACGAATCCGCGCGGCGCGGGGCGCCGGTGGACCTGGCCGAGTTGTAGAGTGTTCCCGCCAGGCGCGCTGGTCCTCAGCGCTTGGCCTGGCCGGGCATCTGCAGCTCGCCGAACTGCTGCTCGTAGCGCTTCACGAGCTGCGCCAGCGAGGCCGCCAGCCGCTTGGCGTTCATGTAGCTCATGATCACGCGGTCGGTCACCTTGAACAGCAGTTGCTGCTGCCCGCCGGGCTGCTGGTTGGGGTTGGCCATGTTGAAGCCCAGGTCAACAACCACTTCCTCGGCGGCGGTGAAGATGCGATAGGCGTTGCTGTAGACGGTGCGCAGGTCGCGCTCGTCCACCAGCATCTGCACGTTCTGGGTGGGTTGCTGCTCGATGTTCGACTCTTCGGCCATGGACGGTCTCCTGTCTGGGGTTGGCGATGCGATGGCGTATTGTGACCATCATCGCGCGGTTGTCCACTATTTGTCGGCCAAACGACCGCGGCTCTTCAGTCCGCACCGGTGCCCGCGCCGGATTTGGCGGATAATCCGGCCTGTGCCTACGCTTGGCGTCAGCGCCCCCGGAGCCCTTGGGTGACGCCACTCAACCGACAACCGTTGGGATGATGGAATCAGTTCAGAGGTGTGAAATGAATTTTGATCGTATCACGGTCGATCCCAACCAGATGGCCGGCGTGCCCTGAATTCGGGGGTGGCGTATCCCCGTAGCCACCATCGTCGGGCTCACCGCCGAGGGCTTGGCCTTCGAGCAGGTCATGGACGAACACCCCGACCTTGAGCGTGAGGATATCGCCCAGTCGCTCAAATTCGCCGCCGAATCGCTCTTTGAGCGGCAGTTACCACTGGTCGAGGCATCGGCATGACGGCTACATCACCGCTGAGGTTCCTGATCGACAACGCCTGTTCGCCCAAACTGGCGCTTGGCCTGCGGGAGGCGGGGTTCGACGCTGTACAGGTTGCCAAGGGCCACCGCCGCTGGCTCGCACCATCCCCCTTACGTCAGCCCCAGCAGCGACAGCGTCTGCCGCTCGACGATCCCTCGCAACGCCTCACGCGGCACCATGGGCAGGTTCGTCCCCTGGGCCAGTTGGTTCAGGCTGTACAGCGCCTCGATGCACTCGGTGGCGCTGGTATACGGAAAGTCCGAGCCAAACAGCAGTTTGTCCATCACCCCATACTGATAGGCATTCATCAGAGCGTTATAAGCCTGCCACGGCCGCCGCAAAAGCCCGCTGATGTCCGCCAGCACGTTAGGGTGCTTGTTCAGCAGCACCACCGTCTCATCGAAAAACGGCTGGCCCATCTGGGCGATGATGATCCGCAGACGCGGAAAGGTCCGTGCCACCTCGTCCAGAAGGTACGGCCGGCTGAACTCCAGCTTGCTCCGCTGGGTCAGCGGGCTGTGCGGGTGGAACAGCACCGGCATCTCCAGCTCATCAGCCTTGGCATAAACGCGCATGGCCCGCGTGTCGGCCGGATGAAAATCCTGGTTGGCCGGTGACAGCGTCACGCCGCGCAAGCCCAGGTCCTGCCGCGCCGCCCGCAGCTCGCCCACCGCCCCGGGCTCGGTGGGGTCGATGCCGGCAAAGCCGATCAGCTTCTGCGGATAGCGCCGCACATAGTCGGCCACATAGCCGTTGGGAATCTCCGCCGACAGATAGCGGCTCTTGAAACCCAATACCACCGTGGCATCTACCGAACTGCTCTGCGACCAGTGATACTCGGCATCGGCGGCGGGGGCCGCCCGCAGGGCGGCGCGATCGTCGGGCAGGCGCGACATCCTCACCGACGCCGGCCGCGACCAGTCGCCCAGCACCAGTTGGCCAAGCTGCTCAGGCGACTGCCAGACGTGAGTATGAACGTCAACTATCATGCGCGCACACGGCGCCGAAGCGCCGACCTATCGAAACTTATCGGACCGCCAACCCGCTGAGCTTGAAATTCAGGGGTGCCTGACACTGGGCAGGTTGCGCAGATAGCGGTCGATGGCCGCCGCCGTGGTCTTGCCGTCGCCCATGGCCAGGATCACCGTCGCCGCCCCGCGCACGATGTCGCCGCCGGCAAACACCCCCGGCTTGCTGGTCATGCCGTTGGTGTCGATCTGGATATAGCCCCTCTCATTGAGCTTCAGGTCGGGCGTGGTCGCCGTCAGCAGGGGGTTGGCCCGGGTGCCGATGGCCTCCACCACCACCTGGCAGGGAATCTCGAATTCCGAGCCCGCCACGGCCACCGGCCGGCGCCGCCCTGACTTGTCAGGCTCGCCCAGCTCCATGCGCTGGCAGCGAATGGCCCGCACCCAGCCCTGACTGTCGCCCAGGATTTCAATGGGATTGGTCAGCATCTGGAAGACCACGCCCTCTTCCTCGGCGTGGTGAACTTCCTCGATGCGCGCTGGCATTTCCGCCCGCGAGCGCCGGTAAACCAGCGTGGCCGGATCGGCCCCCAGCCGCCTTGCCACGCGCACCGCGTCCATGGCCGTGTTGCCGCCGCCGATCACCACCGCCTGGGCCGCCCGCAGCACCGGTGTGGCGCCCTCAGGGTTATACGCCCGCATCAAGTTCACGCGCGTCAGGTATTCGTTGGCGCTGTAGACGCCTTTGAGATTCTCCCCGGGAATGTCCATGAACACCGGCAAGCCCGCGCCGTTGGCGATAAACACCGCGTCGAAGCCTTCCTCGTTCATCAGGTCATCGATGGTATAGGTCCGGCCGATGACCACGTTGCACTCGATCTGCACGCCCAGGTTTCGAAGGCTCTGCACTTCCTGGTGGACGATTTCCTTGGGCAGGCGAAATTCCGGGATCCCGTAGACCAGCACCCCGCCCGGCTCGTGCAGGGCTTCAAACACCGTGACCGCATGGCCTTTCTTGGCCAGTTCGCCGGCCGCCGTCAGACCCGCCGGGCCCGAACCCACCACCGCCACTTTGCGGCCGGTCGGCTGGGGCTTGGGGATCGCCTGTCCGTTACGGTGCTCACGGGCCCAGTCGGCCACAAAGCGCTCCAGGTAGCCGATGGCCACCGGCTGACCCTTGACGCAGCGCACGCACAGGCACTCGCACTGTTTCTCCTGCGGGCAAACGCGCCCCGAGATGCCCGGCAGGGCGTTATCACCCAGCAGAATCTCCGCCGCCGCCCCGAAATCGCCCCGGGCCACCTTGTCGATGAACTCGGGAATATGAATGGCCACCGGGCAGCCGCGCACGCACTTGGGGTCCTTGCAGTCCAGGCAGCGCTGGGCCTCAACCATGGCAAACTGCTCGGGCAAACCCAGGTTCACCTCGCAAAACGCGACAGAGCGCGCTGTGGCATCCTGCGCGGGCATGGGTTGGCGCTGGATCTTCATCCGCTCGGCCGGCTTGGGTTTACTGGGAAGTTCTGGCATGGCTGGTTCCGTTGTCATTATCTTAGGAGTAGCTGACTATTTGCCCAGGCCGATACGGCACGCATGGGCGGCTACCGCCTGCTCCATCGACCGCTTCTCCTGCTCCTTATACGCCGTAAGCCGATCCGACAGCTCGCGGAAGTCTACCTTGTGAGCATCGAACTCCGGGCCGTCGACGCACGCAAACAGCGTCTTGCCATCGACTTGCACGCGGCAGCCGCCGCACATGCCTGTCCCGTCCACCATGATGGGATTCAGCGATGCCACCGTATGGATGCCCAGCGGCCGAGTCACCTCCGCCACCGCCCGCATCATGGGCACCGGCCCGGCACACAGCACCATCTTTACCGGATCGGCGGCCGACTCCTCAATCAGCTTGGACAGTCGCTGGGTCACAAAGCCCTTAAAGCCATAGCTGCCATCATCGGTGCAGGGGTAAACCGCATCGCAAATAGCCTTCAGCTCGTTCTCTAGAATGACATAAGGCTTTGAACGACCACCGATTACGGCCGAAACACGGTTGCCCTTGGACTTCAGCGCCCCGGCCTGCGGGTAGATCACCGCCGTACCCACGCCGCCGCCGACGATCACCGCGTGGCCGACTTGCTCGATGTGGGTCACCTGGCCCAGCGGGCCGGCCACATCGCACATCTCCTGGCCGGCCTCCAGCGAGCAAAGCTGCCGGGTGGAAGCTCCAACGGCCTGGATGATCAGGGTCACGGTCTTGGCCGTCCGGTCGGCGTGGGCGATGGTCAGGGGGATTCGCTCCCCCTGGGGCCGGCCGCGGACGATGACGAACTGCCCCGGACCGCAGTGCCGGACCACATGGGGCGCTTCAACCACCAGGCGACGCACTTCCGGCGCCAGCCATTCAGACTGACATACGCGATGGCCCATATTATGGGACTCCTATGTCCGTGAAACAGCCTCTAAAGTAGCAGGAATCGCTTTTGGCGACAATGCCCCGGCCCAGTCCTGCTGAAAACTGCGGCCTGTACGACCTGGGAGGGATAGAATACCCGGTAAGCTGGCCGATAGCTTCAGACATGGATGGATTTGGTTTGGCGTAGCCGAGTTTTTCGGGGTATCCTAGTTGCATCGTTCAGCCCCGGAACTTTTTTGGGGGGATGAGTCGTTTATGGTGGAGAACATGCTTCGCGAAACTGAGGATATTACGATAGGCCGATCGGCGGTGATCGAGCCGCTGGAAGACCGCTTGCTCTTCGATACAACGGTCCTGGCCCCGACGCCCACAACCACCGCCCCCACAGCAGCCGTGCGCGTGGACCTGCGGACCACGGCCCGCACCGGTGGCACCACCTCCAAGCTGCTCAGCGCGCCCCTGTATAAGTGGTGGTATGGCTGCGCGCCGACCGCCGCCGGCGTCATCATGGGCTATTGGGACGCCCGCGGCTTCCCCAATCTTGTGCCCGGCGACGCCCAGACCATGACCCAGGGCGTCAAGGACATGATCGCCGACGCCCCGCACATCATCTCCGGCCAGGAAAACCAGCCGCGCAATCCCATGTTGCCCCCGGATTACACCGGGCTCAAGACCTATTTCGGCAACGGCGACTACCACAACTCGCCTTCCTATCCCAACCACGAGCAGAACCGCCGCTCTCTGGCCGACATGATGAGTACCGTGGACGGCATCACCTACGAGACCGAGGTCATCCGCGGCACGCAGCGCTATCTGCAATCGCGCGGGGCCACCGGCTGGTCGCTCTGGGAAGAGGACTGGGGCCAGTTCACCTTCCAGGACCTGAAGTGGTCCATCGACCAGGGCTTCCCCATGCTGGTCCAGGCCGATACCGATGCCAACGGCCTGCGCGACCATGCGACGCCGGCCGTGGGCTACAACGAGGCCACCAACCAATATGCCGTGGTCGACACGGTCAAGCAGGAAGTGCGCTGGTACGACTTTGCCCCCGTCCTGGAAGGCCGCGCCTATGGCGTGGCCCGGGGCATGTTCATCCTGCCCCCGGCCCCGGAACTGAACATCACGCGCATCTCCAGCCCGGTGAAGGAAGGCCGCTGGCTGCGCTACCGCGTCACCCGCACCGGCGGGCCGCTGACGCCGCTGACCGTCAAACTGCAGTTCTATGGCACCGCGACCGCCGGCAAGGACTACTACCGTATCCCCAACACCGTCACCATCCCCGAAGGCAAGAGCTATGTGACCATCGTGATCAAGACCAGGACCGACAGCATCCGCGAGAAATCCGAATCGGTCTGGGTAGGGATCAACGAGAACAGCAGCACCTACTGGGTCGGTGCCCAGGGCTGGGCCAAGGGTGTGATCGAGGATGTGCCCCCGGTGACGGCTTAGGACGGCGGCGCTTCTTCATCCAGGCCAAACAGCTTCTCCAGCGTGGCCGCGTAATGGGACGCCGGCGATTGTACGCCCTCGGACTGTCGCAGCGTGTGAACCGGCTGGTGCAGCAGCTTGTTGACGATGCGCTTGGCCAGTTCTTCCAGGTGCTGGCGCTCGTGGGGGTCGATGTTGGGCAGCTTGTTGAGCGTGCGCGTGACCTCTTCCATGGCCATCTGCGTCGAGCGGCGATAGAGCTTATCGATCAGCGGCCCCAGCTCGCGGGCCCGCGTCCAGTCCACAAACTCCCTGACTTGCTGCTCCACGATCTGGCGCGCCCCCTCCACGGCCCCGCTGCGCTGGGCCTGGGTGTCGGCCACGACCTTCTGCAGGTCGTCCAGGTTATACAGGTACACGTTCTCCAGCTCGCCCACGGCCGCCTCCACGTCGCGCGGCAAGGCGATATCAATCAGGAAAACCGGCCGATAGCGGCGCAGCGGCAACAAAGGCTGAAACTGATTGACGCTGATGATCGGCTGCGGTGAACCCGTGGAGGAAATCACCACGTCGGCGGACACCAAATGCTCGCTTAAGCTGTCAAATGGTACCGCCTTGCCGCCGAAGCGCTGGGCCAGGACCTGGGCCTTGGCCGCATCGCGGTTGCAGACCAGCAGCCGACCGGGATTCAACTGCCGGAAGCCCGTGAGCGCCAGCACCGCCATCTTGCCGGCGCCGATGCTCAGGACCGTCTTGTCGGCAAAGTGGTCAAAGATCTGCTGGGCATAGTCCACGGCCACCGACGCTACGGAAACGCGGCCTTCGCACAGGGACGTCCGGTTCATCACCTGCTTGCCCACCGCGATGGCCCGTTGAAACAGCGGGTGCAGCGCTGTTCCGGCCGCTCCGGACGCCGCCGCGGCGTCATAGGCGCCGCGCACCTGCCCCAGGATCTGGGTTTCGCCCAGGACCATGGAGTCCATGGAGCTGACCACGGTGAACAGGTGACGCACCACATCCAACTCCGCCTTCTGATACAGGTGCGAGGCGAAGCTTTCGGGGGGGATGCCATGGAATTCGGCCAAAAACTGGACCATCTCCTCCAGGCGCGGATGGCCGTGGACAGGCCGGGCACTGTATAGCTCCACGCGGTTGCACGTTGACAGCACCACCAGTTCCGCCTCGGCAAAGCGCTGCTTGAACGCCACCAGAGCCTGCCCCAGGCGCTGCGGGCCAAAGGCCAGTCGCTCGCGCACCTCCAGCGGCGCCGTCGTGTGATTCAGTCCAACCAGCAGCAGGCGGCTCATGGACGACGGCCTCCGGCCATGAATTGCACGGCGATCAGGGTCCCGACCATCAGCCCGAAGCCCAGCATGCTCAGGATGGCCACGCGCCGCCCGCGAAAGCGCGGATTGATCGGCGCATGCAGCACCACCGCGTAAACCGCCCAGGCCAGCACGCTCAGCCACACCTTGGCCACGGGCATGTGCTGATGCCGGCCGCGCCAGTAGACAAAGCCCGTGACCATGCCAATGGTCAGCAGCGCAAAGCCCAGCGTCACCGACACCATCGTCAGGTGTTCCAGTCGTTCCAGGCTGCCAAACGCCGCCGCCCTCTTGCGGCGCAGGTTGCGCGCGGTCAGCACGTACATAGCGCCGGTGGCGGCCGCCACCGCAAAGGCCAGCGCTCCCCCGTAGGCCGTGGCGCTGTGAACCCACATCCACAGATCATGGCGATAGCTGTGATACTTGGCCGCGCCAAAATGCCCGGCCAGCACCAGCAGCAGAAGGACGATGGGCATGACAAACCAGTCCAGCCCGCGAATAGGTCGTCGTGCCTGTGTATAGCCCACAAACAGCGCCAGCAGCACCGCCAGCCAGACCAGGGCGTCGAAGTTGTCGCCAATGGGCAGGAAATTGCCGCGCGCCAGCGAATGCCAGACCAGCAGCGCTACCGCAGTGATGATGCCCCCGTACAGACACAGCCCGGACCACCGGCGCAGCTTCGGCTCATCGCCGCGCAGCCGCGTCAGCGAGACGACCCCGCCCAGCCCGAACAGGGCAATCGCCAGCAGCAGCAGAAAAATCTGACCAAGACTGGGACTGGCGGGCATGACTTAAAGCTCCGCAAAATCGGCCGGCAAGGCCTGCAGCACCGGATAACGCCCCACCAGCCAGTCGCGCAGCCCCGCCGGCCCGGCCTCGTGCAGGGCGGTAAAGGCGCCGTCGCCGGCCAGGTCCCGGAAAATCTCCTGGCGCTGGCGGGTGTCCAACGACGGCAAGGCTTGAATGGCCGGCCGCAAGGCCCGCAGCAGATGGGCCATCTCGATCTCCAGCGGCTCAATGCGCTGGGCGATCTGATCACGCAGACGGGCGGCCAGCGCGGGATTCCCCTCCGCCGAGACCGCGATAGTCAACCCCTCGGTCCGCCAGCAGGCCGGGACCGTAAAGTCGCCCTGGCCCTCGCCGCTGTCGGCGCGGTTCACCAGGGCTCCCTGGCTACGCGCGGCGGCCACCACCGCATCGTTGACCTGCGGATCGTTGGTGGCGGCAAAGACCAGGTCAAAGCCCTGCACGTGTCCGGGTTCAAAGCGCGCTGTCAAGCGCTGGACCGCCGCTGGCATATCGCGGTGAAACTCCGTCGCAACACAGCAGACGCGCTGGATGCCGGCCTCCAGCAGCCCGCGGGCCTTGCGCGCGGCCACGGCGCCGCCGCCGACAATCAAAGCCGAGCGCTGGCTGACATCCAGAAGAAGCGGATAGGCCTGCCGCACAGGTCTGGCATTCTAGCAGCGCCAGGGGGCCCGGGGTAGAACAGTAGACAGTAGGCAGGAGAACAGGAGACAGTCCTCGCTCGGTCGCTATCCCTCTCCCTCCGGTACTCCGACCTTCGGCTCTGAGGCTCAGGCTCGAAGAGGCATGGGGCCGGGGCTCGGCCTGTCAGTGGTCCGTGGTCCGCAGTCAGTAGAGGGTCCATGGGTCCGATGGTCAGTAGTGAATGGCGCAATACGCTGATAGTTGGTAGTTGCTGGTTGGTAGTTGAACCTAAACCCGAAACCCCAAACCCCAGACCCCCAACCCCAGGTGCGCGGCTCTTTCACTGCGTGCGCGGGAATCTGGCAACCGCGCGCCTCCGCGGGTATTCTCTGCGGCCCGGCTTTGGCCGGCACTCGACCCTATGATCCGCAGCGCCCGTATTCATGACGTGCCCCGCATGCAGGCCATCATCAATGGCCATGCCGAGCTGGGGCGCATGCTCTTCAAAAGTTTGGCCGAATTGTTCGAAAACCTGCGCGACTTTGCGGTTTACGAAGAAAACGGCCAGGTGGTGGGCTGCGTGGCCTTGACGATCATCTGGGCCGACCTGGCCGAGGTGCGCTCGCTGGCGGTGGATGAACAGTGCCGCGGCCGGGGCATCGGTCGACAACTGGCCCAGTGGACGGTGGACGAAGCCCGGCGCCTGGGCATCCGCAAGGTGATGGCGCTGACCTACGAGCGGGCTTTTTTCCAGAAGCTGGGCTTCGTGGTGGTGGATAAGGAGACCCTGCCGCTGAAGGTCTGGAGCGAATGTGTGCGCTGTCCCAAGCGCGAAGGCTGCGATGAAATCGCCATGCTGTGCACGCTGGAGGATGTGCCGCTGGTGGAACTGCCGCTGGCCGCCCCCACGCCCCACGGAGCCAGCATCCCGGTCCTGGAATACGAAGACGATTAACGCTCCTCGGGTCCACCGGTCCTACGGCAGTCGTTTACGAAGCAGCTCGATCTGCTGCTCGGTCTCCTGCAACTGCTGCTGCAGGACACGCTGGTCGGCCGGGTTGTTCGTCTTCTGGGCTTTCTGGCGCAACTGGCGTGCTTCCAGTTCCAGGCGCTCGATCTCGGCCAGCACATCGGCCTCGGGGTTATAGACAGCACTCATGGCAAGCTCCTTGAGGCGCTGATCCACCCGCTATTCTATAAAGGGCCCAAGGCCGCTGGCAACGTCATCTACGACCGCATCATCTGCCGCAAGACCCGGTGCAGGATCCCGCCGTTGCGGTAATATTCAATCTCCACGGGCGTATCGATGCGGCAGAGGACCGGGAATTGCTTGCGCGTGCCGTCGTCGGCGGTGGCGATTACGTTCAATTCGGCACCGGGCTTGAGCGTGTCGTCCAAACCCGCGATGTCATAGGTTTCCCGGCCGCTCAGGCCCAGGGTCTGGCGGTTTTCTCCCTTGCGATACATCAGAGGCAGCACGCCCATGCCCACGAGGTTGCTGCGGTGGATGCGCTCAAAACTTTCGGCCAGCACGGCCCGTACGCCCAGCAGATAAACGCCCTTGGCGGCCCAGTCACGGCTGGAACCCATGCCATAGTCGCGCCCGGCCAGCACCAGCAGCGGCGTGCGGCGCTGCTGATAAGCCAGCGAGGCATCAAAGATGCTCATGACCTGGCCTTCGGGCAGCAGCGTGGTCCAATTGCCTTCCGTGCCAGGAGCCAGCAGGTTGCGCAGGCGGATGTTGGCAAAGGTGCCCCGCGTCATCACCCGGTAGTCGCCGCGGCGTGCCCCATAGCTGTTAAAATCCGCCGGGGTCACGCCGTGATCGATCAGGAATTTGCCGGCGGGTGAATCTTTCTTGATGGTGCCGGCCGGCGAGATGTGATCGGTGGTCACCGAATCTCCCACCATGACCAGCACGCGCGCCCCCGAGACCGGCGCGATGGCCGACACCGCCGGCGTAAGCTCACGGAAGAACGGTGGTTCCTGGATATAGGTGCTTTGCGTGTCCCATTGGTAAAGCTGCCCGCCGCGCAGCGGGATCTGGTTCCACAGTTCGTTGGCCGTCTCCACGCCGGCATAGCGCTGCTGGAACATGCCCGGTTCCACAGCGCTCACGGCCTGGTCGATCTCGCGTTGGGTCGGCCACAGGTCGCGCAGGTAGACCTTGGATCCGTCCTTGCCGATCCCGATGGGTTCGTCCACCAGGTTGATGTTGACGGTGCCTGCCAGGGCAAAAGCGACTACCAGCGGCGGGCTGGCCAGGTAATTGGCCTTTACGTGCGGGTTGATGCGTCCTTCAAAATTGCGGTTGCCCGAAAGCACCGATGCCACCACCAGGTCGCCTTCTTCCACGGCCCTGGCGACCGCTTCCGGCAGCGGGCCGGAGTTGCCGATGCAGGTGGTGCAGCCGTAGCCCACGGTGTGGAAGCCCAGGGCATCGAGGTATCGGTCCAGGCCGCTGCGCGCCAGATAGTCAGTGACCACGCGACTGCCGGGAGCCAGGCTGGTCTTGACGTAGGGCGGCATGCGCAGGCCTTTTTCCACCGCCTTTTTGGCCAGCAGCCCCGCGGCCACCATGACCGAGGGATTGGAGGTATTGGTGCAACTGGTGATGGAGGCAATGGCCACATCACCGTGGGTCAGTTGTACGGATCGGCCGCCGTTGAGCACCGCCACCGCGCTGGCCGGAGCATCCTTCAGGTGTTCGGTGGTGGCGGCGGCGGCCTCGTCATCGCCGCGGCTGACCAGGCCCTCAGCGCTCCAGCGGTCCAGGCGCGGGGTGGCCGGTTCGCCCACGGATTTCTTGTAATAGTCCACCAGGGCCGATTCAAAGCTGGTCTTCAGGGCGCGCAGGTCGACGCGATCCTGCGGCCGGCGCGGCCCGGCCACGCTGGGCTGCACCGTGCCCATGTCCAGTTCCAGCACTTCCATGAACCGCGGAACCGCTGCGGACTGGCGCCACAGCCCCTGCTCCTTGCAATAGCGCTCGACCAGGTCCACGGTAGCCGCATCGCGCCCGGTCAGGCGCAGATAATTCAGCACCTGCTGGTCGACCGGGAAAAAGCCCATGGTCGCGCCATACTCCGGGGCCATGTTGGCGATGGTGGCGCGGTCGGCCACGCTCATGGTGTCCAGGCCTTCGCCGAAAAACTCGACAAACTTGTCCACCACGCCGCGCGAGCGCAGGATTTGCGTGATCACCAGCACCAGGTCGGTGGCCGTCGAACCCTCCGGCAGCTTGCCATAGAGGCGGAACCCCACCACCTGCGGCAGCAGCATGTAGATGGGCTGGCCGAGCATGCAGGCCTCGGCCTCGATGCCTCCGACGCCCCAGCCAACCACACCCAGGCCGTTGATCATGGTGGTGTGGCTGTCGGTGCCAACCAGCGTATCAGGAAACGCCACCGGCCCGCCGCCGCCCGGACGCACCTGCACGACCTTGGCCAGGTATTCCAGGTTGACCTGGTGGACGATGCCCATTTCCGGGGGCACCACGCGGAAGTTGGAAAAGGCCTTCTGCCCCCACTTTAGAAACTCGTAGCGCTCGCGATTGCGCTCGAACTCGCGGCGGGTATTGACGGCCAGGGCGCCGGGGTTGCCAAAATCATCAACCTGCACGGAATGGTCGATCACCAAATCCACCGGCACCAGGGGGTTGATGCGCGCTGGATCGCCGCCTCCGCGCTGCATGGCGCTGCGCATGGCCGCCAGATCGACCACGGCCGGGACCCCGGTCAGGTCCTGGAGAATGACGCGCCCGACCTTGAAGGGGATTTCGCCGGCTTCGGTGCGTTTGGGACTCCAGTTGGCCAGTCGCACCACGTCCTGGGAGCGGACCTCGAACTCGTCCAGGTTGCGCAGACAGCTTTCCAACAACACCTTGACGGAAAACGGCAGATGCTGCACATCGCCGATGCCGCGCTGCGCCAGCGCATCGATGCAATAAATCTGCACATCACCGGCCGCGGTTTTCAGAACGGACTGGGCGCCGAAGGGATTGCTGTTGCTGGACATCATGCCTGGTCCCGGAAGGATTTTACCCACTACAGGTGCCGGCCACGCGGCGGCACGGGGCGGCGGATTCTACGCGCCTGCCCGCGCGCCCTCAAGCAACAGCACAGCCCGCCGGCATGGGCCGGCGGGCTGCTCTCTCTCACCTCTATCACTGGCCCGCGAGGGCCGATGTCGAATCGCGAAGGCTCAGCCCTTGGGGGCGGCTTCCTTCTTGGGGCGCGCCACGGCGGTCCTGGCCGCGATCTTGGTGGCGGTGCCTTCCGGCGGGAGCACTGCGACGTGCAGGCCAGCCTTCAGATCGGCAACCTTGGCGGCCTGGCCGTCGACGGTCACTTCGGTCTTGTCGTCGGTGGCGACGACAACGTCCTTGCTCTCTTCCTTGCTGACCTTCACGGTGACGGTCACATTGGTTCCGTCAACGCTCTTGACCACGCCACGCAAGGGCTTGACCTTCGGGGCGGCGGCAGCCTTGTCGCCAGCTTCCTTCTTGGCTTCGGCCGAACCAACCAGGCCCAGGACCACCAACAGCGCGAACACTTTCACCAACGCCTTCATGGGATCATCTCCTCCCGTACCCACAGGCACGGGAAAAAACTTGTGCAGGGGCGGGAGTCCGAGGCAAGCGCGACATCCGCGTTTGCAATCCCTCTCTCGTCCGTAGCTGCAACTAATACCGCCAGACAAAGATTCTGTTGAAACGATAGTGGCCAGAACCAAAACCGCAGCATCTGGGTTAGAATGTCACGGAGCAGGACTGCGGTGCAGTAATATAGCCAGCCATCGAGGCAGGAGTGAAGGACCCATGAGCAATCGTTTGCAAACCATTTTCCTGTCGGCGCTTGTATTACATGGAGCAGTGGCTATGCATGTGGCGGCGGCCGCTGCCGCCACCACCACCCAGGCCGCCGGCTGGACCCACCATCGCCTGGCCACCGGATCGGGCGCCTTGGAATATCGCGCCACCGCGACCACCCTGCCTTTGAAGGATGATGCCGGCAAGACCAAAGCCCAGGTCTTCCATGTGGCCTATGAGAAACTGCCCGCGTCGCCACCGGCCCAGCGGCCGGTTACCTTTGTCTTCAATGGCGGCCCCGGCGCGGCATCGGTGTGGCTGCATTTGGGAGCGGTGGGCCCCCAGGTCATCGAGTTGGGAGCCGATGGCCAGGTTCCGCCGCCGCCGCACCGACTGACCGACAATCCCCATACCTGGCTGGCCTTTACCGACCTGGTGTTTATCGATCCGGTGGGAACGGGCTTTTCCCGACCGGCGGCGGGCGAAAAAGCCGAGCAGTTTTTCGGGGTCCAGGAGGACATCCAGTGGGTCGCGGAGTTCATCCGCCTTTATCTCACGCGCGCGGGACGTTGGGCTTCGCCCAAGTTCCTGGCCGGCGAGAGTTATGGCACCACCCGCGCCGCGGGCCTGGCAGCGCACCTGCAGGACCGCCACGGCATCGCAGTCAACGGGCTGGTGCTGATCTCCTCGGTCCTGGATTTTCAGACCATCCGCATCGGCGGCGGCAATGACTTGCCGTATGCCCTGTTTCTGCCGACCTACACGGCCGTGGCCGCGCATCACGGCAAGCTGGCCGACGACCTGCGACGCAACCTGCCCCAGACGCTCAAGGAAGTCGAGCGCTGGGCCCTGGAGCAGTATGTGCCGGCGCTGGCCAAGGGCGACTCCCTGGAGCCCGAGGCTCGTCGGGCGGTGGCCGGCAGACTTTCCCGCTATGCCGGCATGCCGCTGGAATGGGTCGAGAAAGCCAATTTGCGCATCGACCCCGGGGCTTTTCAGAATCGATTGCTGGAAGACCAGCGACGGGTCGTAGGGCGCTTTGACGGCAGGGTAACCGGCTTTGCGGCCGAGCCGCTGGCCGCTCGGGCCAGCTATGATCCGAGCCTGTCGCGCTATCTCCCGGTCTACAGCGGCACCTTCAACGATTACGTGCGTCGGCAACTGGGCTACGAAAGCGAGCTACCCTACGAAGTCTTGTCGGGCAACGTACATCCGTGGAATTTCGGCCAGAACGGGCACGGTTTCCTGTCGGTCAGCGACGACCTGCGCCTGGCGATGGTGAAAAACCCGCACTTGAAGGTGCTGTTTTGCAGCGGCATTTACGATCTGGCTACTCCCTACTTGGCCACTGACTACACGATCTGGCATCTGGATCTGGGCCGCGAGCTGCGCAAGAACATCAGCCACACTTACTATGACGGCGGGCACATGATGTACCACCAGCGACAGGCGCTGCAGAAGCTGGCCGAGGACGTGGGGGAACTGATCCGACGATAAGGCCCGTCCGGCAGCCAAACCCCCTGGTTCAGGCTTCCGGAGCCGGCTGCTCGGTGGGCTGCTGATATCTTGCGCCGGGGGTTTCGGCCGCTTTGCGCTGATGCACCGCCGGCGAACGCGGCGGAGCGGTCTGCAATTCCACCATCTGCTGATAGCGGCCGCTGGCGCGCATGAGTTCATCATGCCGGCCCTGTTCGATGATGCGCCCGCCCTCCATGACCACGATGTGGTCGGCGTTCTGGATGGTGCTCAAACGATGGGCGATGACGAAGCTGGTGCGGCCGACCATCAGCGCCTGGAGGCTGGCCTGGATCAGGCGCTCCGATTCGGTGTCCAGGTTGCTGGTGGCTTCGTCCAGGATCAGAATACGCGGGTCGGCCAACAGCGCTCTGGCCACCGTCAGGCGCTGGCGCTGGCCGCCGGACAATTTGACGCCGCGCTCGCCGATGACCGTTTCATAGCCTTGGGGTAGCTGGCGAATAAAGCCGTCGGCATTGGCGGCTTGGGCAGCCTGGATGATTTCCTGCTGGGTGGCATGGCGGCGGCCGTAGGCGATGTTCTGAGCGATGGTGCCGTCAAACAGGAACGTATCCTGCTCGACAATGCCCAGCAGCCGCCGGTAGCTCTCAATCGTAATATCGCGCAAGTCGTTGCCATCCAACAGGATGCGACCTCGCACCGGATCATAAAAACGGGCGACCAGGTTACACAGCGTCGTCTTGCCGGCCCCGCTGGGACCCACCAGGGCGATGGTCTGCCCCGCGGCGACGTCCAGGTTGATGTCCTTGAGCACCTGCGATGTCTCGGCTGGGGCTTTGTCCGGCGGCGCGCCGGGGGTCGGTGTTGCCGCCGGATAGGCAAAACAAACATCCTGGAGCGTGATGCGCCCGCGCACCTGGTGGCGATCCACCGTCCGGGCGCCGGGGCGCGGCGGCATCTCGCGCGGTTCGGCCAACAGGTCCAGCACCCGATCCAGAGCCGAAAAACTGTTCTGCAGCGAGGCCGCGCTTTCGGCCAAGGCGGCGATCGGCCCCAGGAGAGCCGCCAGATAGGTCAGGAACAACACCAGGTCGCCCACGGTCAGCGCCTGGGCCGGCGTGATCAGCCCTTCCTTCAGCCGCTGCATATCGGCCAGCACGCGATGGCCGCCGTAAAACAGCAGCAGCGCCGAGGCCAGCGGCACCAGGAGGTCCCAGGCGGCGTCGATACCGCGCATCCACCACCAGGCGAGCATTTCCTTGCGGACCATCAGGTGGTTTTCGCGGGTAAAGGCGGCGGCCTCGGACTGTTGGCGGGAAAAAGACCGCACCACGCGCATGCCGCCAAAGGCCTCGGTAGCCCGGGCATCGATCTGCTGGCGGTTGGCGCGGATATCGCGGTGCAGAGGACGGATACGGGCGATCCAGGTCCGGTGGGTAACCCACACCGTTGGCAGTAGCGCCAGCGAACCCAGCAGCAGCCGCCAGTCCACCGTGGCCAGCACGATCAACCCGCCCACGAGCTGCACGATGGCGCGCCAGGGGTTATAGAAAAGCGCAAAGACCAGGTCCGCCACGCTGCCGGCGTCTTCGCGAAGGATGGAAGCCACGCCCCCGCTCTTGAGTTCATAGACACGATGCAAGGGCAGGCGCACGGCGTGCTCGAAGACGCGGCGGCGAACCCCCACCTGCACACGCTTGGTGATGCGCGTGGTCTGCCACCGCGAGGCCACGCGCACCAGCACCGCCACCGATGCCAGCGTCACCATGGCCACGGCCACCCATGTCAGGATGGCTCCGCGATCCTGGGGCATCCACAGCCAACGCGACAAAGCCGGCGGCAGCGGATGAGACCCCAGCACATAATCGAAGATGATCTTGGTGCCGTAGAGCGTCGACAGGCCCAGCAGCGTCGCCACCCCCAGGGCCGCCAGGGCCACGATTAACTGGCCGCGAAAGCCTTTCAGCAGCGGCCAAAAGGCCCCCAGCAATTGCACAAACGAGCGCTGGCGCGGACGGTAGGGCCGTGAAAGCGAGCCGTGGGCGGAACCAATCAGGGTGTCGCCGGCCGCCCGGCGCTGGCGGGCCTGCTGACGGTATTCAGCGAAGCGCCGGCGGCTGGAACGGGCGGAAAAGTACATGAAGGAAATTGTAGGGCAAAACGGCGGCGGCGTCTTGCCGCGGGGGGCGGCCTTACCGTCGCGCCGGGCGCACGACCCTCCCCCAGGCAACACCTGTGGCAAGGCTTGCCTGCCAGCGCTGCGGCTGGCCGACGGGCTCTTAGCCCCTGAGTTCGCGCTCAGCACGCAGCCAGTTGTCCAGCTCGCTGCCGCCGCTGCCCGAGAGGGAAATCTCGTAGGCCCGTTTGGCGATCATCTCCTGGGTGACCACCTTCCTGGGCGCCGTCTGCGGGCGTGGCACAGCGGTGTTGCGAACCTCGGTACTGACCTTGGCGGGCTGCGAAGTGGGTTTGGGGGTTCTCTTGGCCATGTTTCATCCTTGAAAAAGCGGCTGGCCGGGCAGTACGTTGGCCAGCCTTGTAAGTCTCTCCTACCATAGGCGAAGACCGGATACAAGGCCCAAGCGGGGCTGCTGGCTGGCGACCAAGCGCCCAGTCTTTGCTAAATGCCGTCCATCCGGCTATATTGCCGGCCGCGACGTGGTTGTAGCACCGCGGCGAATCGACTCCGGCAACGGGTTTGCTCATCCCCAATCAGTTTGACGGGCTTAGGGCGATACGCCCGCTGCGCCCGCGATGGTCCTGCATGATTAGCAACGAGATCGAGGGAATACTCCAGATCAGCAACGAGCGCGAGGACGGCCATTTGCGCGATCCGCATCAACTGCTGCGCGCCCATCGCGGGGTCATCGTGCCGCGCCACCTGGTGCGCGAGCTTCGCCTGCGCCCGGGGCTGCTGCTTAAGGGGTCACAGCGGGGCAAGGCCCTGAGCAACATCACCGCCATCGAAGGCCGCGACCCCGATGAATATGTGGAGCGCATTAGTCTCTACGATGCCACGCCGGTCGATCCCCAGCCCATGCTGCGGCTGGAGCACAACCCGGCCGAGTTGACCACCCGCTGCATCGACATTCTCTGCCCGGTGGGCTTTGGGCAGCGCGGGCTGATCGTGGCCCCGCCGCGCACAGGCAAGACCATCCTGCTGCAGAACATCGCCCGCGGCATCCACGCCAACTATCCCGACGTGCGCATCGTGCTGCTGCTGGTCGATGAGCGGCCGGAAGAAGTCACCGACATGCGCCGCAACGTGCCCGGCGAGGTCTTTGCCTCGTCCAACGACAACACCGTCGAGAAACATCTGGACCTGGCCCAACTGGTGATCGAGCGCTGCAAGCGCCAGGTCGAGTTCGGCACCCACATCGTTGTGCTGCTGGATTCGCTGACCCGGCTGGGCCGGGCTTTTAACGTCGGCGGCGTGGGCGGCGGACGCACCATGTCCGGCGGCCTGGACAACAGGGCCCTGGAAATACCCAAGAAGCTCTTTGGCGCGGCCCGCAAGATCGAAAATGGCGGCAGCCTGACCATCATGGCCACCTGCCTGATCGACACTGGCAGCCGCATGGACCAGGTCATCTTCGAGGAGTTCAAGGGCACCGGCAACATGGAACTGACCCTGGACCGCAACCTGGCCAACCAGCGGATTTTCCCGGCCCTGGATATTCCGCAGTCCGGCACCCGCAAGGAAGAAAAACTGCTGGGCGAGAAGGAACTGGCCGCCGCCCGCAACATCCGCCGGCACCTGCTGGCCTTTAACCCCGCCCAGGGCATGAAGACGCTTTTGGAAGTGCTGTCCAAACACAAGACCAATCAGTCGCTGTTGGATGCGATGAAGTAGAGTCCCTGTTGGAGTCGCCATGCCTGAAGAGACATTCCAGTTTTTGTGCACCGGCTGCCGCAAGCCCATCATGGCCCAGCCCCAGTGGGCGGGTCAGGCGGTGAATTGCCCCCATTGCAAGCAGCGCCAGACGGTGCCCGCGCCCAGCGGCGCGGCCCCGGCCGCGGCCAGCGCCGCCGGCAGCGACCCCTGGAAAGCGCCGCCCTCGGCCGGTGGCTCGCGGCTGATCGGCCTGATGCTGGGCTTGTTGCCGGTGCTGATCATTGTGGGGGTATTCCTCTGGAAGCCGGATTATCAGGGGGTCGATCCGGCCAAGGTGGCGGGCATCTGGCGGGTGGCGGTGACCGCAACCACCGGTCCGACCACGTATGTCACCCTGCGTCTTTCCGGGGATAACACCTTCACCTATGCCCGCATCGGGGCGGACCAGACCGTCAGCGTCGATGGCCAGTGGAAGATTCGCTCCAAGAAGCTGATCCTGGAGGCCTCGGGGGCGCCGGCCCGCCAGCTCCTGGGCGCAGAGCCGGTGCGCTGGCCGATCGAAGTGGTCGATGACAAGACGCTGCGGCTGTCCACCCCCGGCGGCGTCTTGACCTGTTCGCGCCAGAAGTAGCCTGCAGCCAAAGCGCGGCTACGTCAGTCGCCGGGGTCCGCGCCCTTAACCCAGAAAGACAAACTCGATCTCCACCGAGGCGTCCAGCGGCAGCGTGTTAACGCCCACGGCCGCCCGCACGTGTCGGCCGGCGCTGCCGAACAGTTCGACCAGCAGGTCGCTGGCGGCGTTGGCAACCTGCGACTGCTGCGTAAATCCGTTGTCGCTGTTGATGAACGCGCCCACGCGCAGCACGCCAGTGAGGCTCTCGGTGCTTTCCACGGCCGCGATGGCCCCCAGGGCATTGAGCACGCACTGCCGGGCCGCAAGCTGCGCCTGCGCCATGCTGCAGCGCGACGGCACCGGCCCGGTGGCCAGCAGTTTGCCATCCTGCAGCGGCAACTGGCCGGAAACATAGATCAGGTTGCCCACGCGCTTGACCGGCAGGTAGGAACCGGCCGGAACCGCGGGCGTGGGCAGAAACAGTCCGAGTTCGGACAGTCGAATGGCCAGCGACATATCAGCTCCCTTCGCTATGGCTTGACGGCTTGCGGACCCGGCCTGGCCGCGGCGCGGCGCATCACCTTGGTTCCATGGGGACAGTAGGGCAGCAGCGGGCATTGTCCACAGCGCGGATTGCGTGCCGTGCAGAGGGCTCTGCCGTGGGCGATGAGCAGGTGCGAAAAATCCGTCCACTGCGGGCGGGGCACAACGTTCATCAGGTCCTGTTCGATCTTGGTTGGATCGCTGTGGCGGCTGAGGCCCAGGCGCCCCGCCAGGCGCCCTACGTGCGTATCCACCACGACGCCAACGTTGACACCGAACGCATTACCCAGCACCACGTTGGCGGTCTTGCGGCCCACGCCGGGCAGGGCGGTCAGCTCCTCCATGGACTGGGGGACCTGCCCGCCGTGGTCGGCCACCAGCCGCGCGGCCATGGCGCGGATGGCCTTGGCTTTGTTGCGGAAAAACCCCGTGGACTGGATGTCCCGCTCCAGTTGCTCCTGCGGGACGGCGGCGAAATCCGCCGCCGCGCGATAGTGCTGGAACAGGTCCCGGGTCACCAGGTTGACGCGCTGGTCGGTACACTGGGCCGAAAGAATAGTGGCCACCAAAAGCTGCAGCGGCGTGCGGTGCGTGAGCGTGCAGGTGGCGGAGGGATAGGTCTGTCGAAGGATCGGCAGGATCGCTTCGATACGCTGGCGGCGTTGCTCGATTGCGGCTGAGGCTGCCATGTCCTGTTCGTCCTCTGGCGGCGACAAAGCGTCGCGATGTCGTATCGAGCGGCCTGAAGGGGCCCGCCGACGCCCGGCCAACAGGCGCGGTGCTCGGGCTGATCCGGCCGCCGCGGCACAGAGTTTACATCCCGCCGGGGGCAATACTCAAATGAAAGGAGTTGCACATGTTTCGACACAGTCTGGCGTTGATAGCCTTGCTGGGGATTGCGGGTTGCCAGGCCAGCACCAGCATCAGCAGCCCGTTCGGCAAAGGCAAGGACCAGGAACAGCGCACGCAGCGGGCCGCGTTTGCGGCCTCGGCGCAATATCCCAAGGAGATGAAGGCGACCACGGACCTGCCGGCCAGCGCGCTGATTAACCGCGACCAGCAGACCATCCGGATCGTTAACTCCAGCGATCGCGCCCTGCGTGACGTGACGGTGTGGGTGAACGGATCCTATGTGGCCAAGGTCGACGCCATCCCGTCCCACGGGATCGTGACGCTACGGCATGGCGACTTCTATGACGGCGCGGGCACCAGCCTGGCCAACCAGAAGCCGACCATCACCCGCGTGGAGCTTCAGAGCCAGGACAAGCTCTATGCTCTGCAGGGACCGGTCTTCGAATGAGGTCTTCCTGAGTTCAGAGCCGGGGGAGCGGGCCCTGGGGTCCGCTCCCTTGCGCTTTGGCTATTGCGGCGGCGGCCTTTCGTCCGATAATCACCAGCAGGTCGGTTCGATTATGGGACTGGCGCACTGTGCGCTGTCGAGCCGGCTGGTCTTCACGGATGATGAGGTCGCTATGATCAAGCCCATACCAGTTGTGGCCGCGGGGTTCTTGGCATTTTTGCTGATTGGATGCGGCGGGCCGGGCACACCGTCCGTACTGCCCAACTCGGATCCCTACCTCAACGACCGCACATCGGCCCAGTTTGCGGCCGATGCGGCCAAGCGCACCTTCCCGGCCGACGCCCCCCGGGGCGATGCCAAGGAAGCGCCCGTGCGGGCCCAGGTGCGCTATTGGCTGGCCAAGGAGATCGAGATTGTCAACCTTTCCAAGACGCAGGACTACAAGGACGTGGAGCTGTGGCTCAACCGCAAGTACGTCGTGTTCCTGCCCAAGATGGAGAAGGACGTGCTGAAGGTCCTCAACTTCAACATGATCTATGATCGCGACGGCAACTTCTTCACCGTCTCCAAGGAAGCGCCGCGCATCGAGCGCATGGAAATGGTCATGGGCGGCAAGGTGTACGAGGTGCCCACGCAGTTGGCGGACTAATGGACGGGTGCGCATAATCGGCCGTCCATGTTGAACCACCTGAGCCTCGACGGAACTTGGAAGCTGCGCTGGACCAACGGCACCCGGGGCAAGCACGAGCAATTCAACGGTCCCGAGGTGGACCTGGGCCGCTGGCTGGACGCGACGGTCCCGGGTGAAGTGCATCTGGACCTGATGCGGGCCGGCTGGATCGACGATGTGTACGTCGGCGCCAACGTGCTGGCCGCCCGCTGGGTCGAGGAATGCTACTGGACCTATCGTCGGCATTTCGAGGCGCCGGCCGCGGCGACAGAGGGGCGGGCATGGCTGGTCTTTGAGGGGCTGGACTACGGGGCGACCCTTCTGCTCAACGGCCGGGAAATCGGCCGCCACGCCAACGTCTTTTATCCCTGCCGTATCGAAGTCACCGGCAAGCTGCAATCGGGCAGCAACCTGCTGGTGGTGCATCTGGAGTCGGGACTGTTTTCGCACATCGACAAGGCCGGCAGCGGCTGGGGCGGGCCCGAAGGATATGCCCAGGGGTTGCATAAGCGCCAATGGCTGCGCAAGCCCCAGTCCCAGTTCGAGTGGGACTGGAGCCACCGGCTGATCAACGTGGGCATCTTCAAGCCCGTGCGCCTGGAGTGGACCAGCGCCCCGGCGCGGTTGGACCAGCTGGTGCCGCTGGTGACGGTCAGCCATGATCTGCAGCGGGGCACCGTCAAGGTCCGCCAGTTTATCGAGGCTTTTGTCGATGGCACCGAGGCGGTCTTGCAGGTGGAGCTGGCCGGAACGCCGGCCAAGGCCAGCGTGCCGGTCAAGCTCAAGGCGGGACTGCATGCCTACGAAGCGACTCTGGAGGTTGAAAAGCCCAAGCTATGGTGGCCGGCGGGCTGCGGCCAGCCGGATCTTTATGACCTGCAGGTGACGGTGCAGGCGGCCGGGGGGTCCCTGGGCCAGCGCCGGGCGGCGGTGGGTTTCCGTCGCGTGCGCGTGATCCAGGATCCCCATCCGCGGAGCGGCACTTACTTTGTACTGGAGGTCAACAACCGCAAGGTGTTCGCCAAGGGTGGCAACCTGGTACCGGCGGACATGATCACCGCCAACATCACCCCGCAACGCTACCGGCGGCTGGTGGAGCTGGCCCGCCAGCAGCACTTCAACCTGCTGCGCGTGTGGGGCGGCGGCTCGTACGAAAGCGATGAGTTCTACGAGCTGTGCGACCGCCAGGGCATCATGGTCTGGCAGGAATTCATCTTCGCGTGTTCCAAGTATCCGCTGCAGGACGTGGAGTTTCTGGAGAACGTCAAGCGCGAGGCCACGTGGAACATCCGCCGGCTGGCTTGTCATCCGAGCCTGGTGGTCTGGTGCGGCAATAACGAGATCGAATGGGCTAACTGGGCCTGGGGCTATGATCGCCAGTCTCCGGTGTTGCCGGACCATGCGCTGTTCCACATCGTGCTGCCGCGTCTGCTGGCCGAGGAAGACCCCACGCGCTTCTACTGGCCCAGTTCGCCCTATTCGCCCAACTTTCAGCCGCCCAACCAGGACGACATCGGCGATCAGCATCCGTGGATCGTGCCCTTTACCGATACCGACTTTCGGAAGTACCGGCAGTTGGGCTGCCGCTTTCCCAACGAAGGCGGATTTTTGGGGGCCACGTCGCTGCCGACGCTGATGGCGTGTCTGCCGCGCCCGCAGGACCAGCGCATCGGCTCGCTGGCGTGGGACACTCACGACAACTCGCTGGCCCTGGCCGGTGACTTCGCTCCTTGCGTGGGGGCCCTGCATGACTGGCTGGGCCTGCGCGAGCGGGACTTAAGCCTTGTCGATTTCGTCTATTGGAGCGGCCTGCTGCAGGGCGAGGCGCTGCACCAGTATTGCGACAACTTCCGGCGACGAATGTTCGATACGGCGTCGGCGGTTTTCTGGTGCTATAACGACTGCTGGCCGGCCGTGCGAAGCTGGACCACGGTGGATTACGGCCTGCGGCGCACGCCGGCGTTCCACCCGGTGCGGCGGGCGATGGCGCCGGTGCATGTGGTGCTGGCCCAGACCGGCTCGCAGGTCACCGTGTTTGGTGTGAACGATACCGATGAGCCGGTCAAGGCGGATTTGCGCTATGGCCTGTTGGCCCTGGGCGGGGGCTATCCGCTGCAGCAGTCGGCGGCGGTCACGCTGGCGCCCAACAGTTCGACGCCGCTGGCGTCGTTCGCGCAGGAAGTGTGGACCCGGCCCACGCAGCAGGCGGCTTTTGCGGTGCTGAGCCAGGGCGAGAAAGTATTGGCGCGCAACCGGCTGATCCTGCCACTGATGAAAGAGATGCAGTGGTCCAAGCCCGCCGTGCAGGTGCGACTCAGCCAGGGTAAGGCTATCTTCAGCAGCCCGGTTTTCACCTGGGGCGTGTGCCTGGACCTGGATGGCGAGCAGCCCTTGGCCGACAACTTTTTTGACCTGTATCCGGGAATGGATTACGCCATCGACTGGGCGGGGGCCCAGCCGCCCAAGGTGCTGCGCGCGGGGAACCTGGCGCGGGACTGAAACACGCCCTGCCGATCCGGCGCAAGTTGTCTTGGTCGCATGGCCTGCCTGGGTGCTTGGTTGGGCCAGGTCCGGGATGTGGAGGGATCGCCCCGTCGCCGGTTGAGCCTGGCTGTTGCCTTGGGCGGGGACATCCGTTGCCGCTTTTTTTCGAGCAACGGAGTATCATCGGTTGCAGTAAAGTGATATGGAAGAGCGTCAAGGAACATATTGCGAGGCCAAGGACATGCAACTGGACCCCAGGCGATCGCCGCGACTGCTGATACTGATGGTGCTGGCGCTGGCTGCCGTGGTTTCCGGATGGGGGCTGCTGCGCCCGCCGGCCAGTGCCCAGCAGGCGCCTGCGGCTTCCGGGCCGACCCTGACTTTCCTGGCGCCGGATACGCCGGGGCCTTATCCTTGCCAGATCCAGCACGTCGTGGGCGGCAAGACCATCACCTTGCGCGTGCGCCTGTACCTGCCGCCGGGATATAACCAGAACAAGAACCGGCTGCCTCTGGTCCTGTATCTGCACGATCAGCCCCAGCGCGGCAACGATCCGGCCGTGCTGGCCGACGTTGGGCCTGAGCCGCGCCTGCGTCGCGATCAGGGCCAGTTGCAGGCAATGGGGATGATCCTGCTCTCGCCGCAGTGTCCGGCGGATATGACCTGGGACGAGCCGGCGATCAGCCAGACGCTGCTGGCATTGCTGGACCGCGTGGGGACCGAGTTTCGCGTGGACGTCGAGCGTGTTTCGGCCATCGGCGAGGGCATGGGCGCCGACGGGGTTTGGGCCCTTGCGGCGGCCGCGCCGCAGCGGCTGGCTTCCATCTATGCGGTTTCACCCCTGAAGGACTGGACCCAGCACGTCAACGCCTTGCGCCACCTGGCGATCTATGGCGCCGCCAGTCCCGAGGATGTCCCGGCCCATTCGGCCTTGAGGAAGAATGTCGAGGCCTATAAGAACCATCGCGGCGACCTGCAGTTTGTCCAAACAGGCGGCCCCCGCGCCGGGTGCGCGGAATTTGTCTTCAGCCAGCCGGCAACCTACGAGTGGCTGCGGAAACAGAAGCGGCGCACGGCCGAGGAGAAGCGTCAGCGCGAGGCCCAGTGGGCCAAGGAAGACGCCGCCGCAATGGCGGCTTTGCCCAAGGCGCCGGGGCAGTACAAGCTGGCCGATCGCCACTGGGTGGGCTTCCAGGAAGTGGTCACGCCTTACCTGCTGCAATTGCCCGAGGGCTATGGCAAGGACCAGACGCGCTTCCCGGTGATGATGTTCCTGTGTGGGGCGGGGGAGCGAAACAATCTGAACGGCATGGCCCTGCACGGGCCGCTGAAACAGCTGGCCGCCGACGAGCGGTTGCGCCGCTGGTTCCCCTTTGTTTTTATCGCGCCGGTGTACGGCCCGTCGCCTGAGGAGATACAGGCCTGTGTGCGCATCCTCGACCACGTCGTGCAGACGTACCGTGTGGACCCCGACCGCGTCTATGGCACCGGCATCAGCTTCGGCGGCACCGGCACGTGGATGCTGGCCCAGGCGGCGCCGGATCGTTTTGCGGCCGGTGCGCCCTTCTGCGGCCGGGCGGTAACGCCCGAGCAGGTGGGCCAGCGCCTGCGCAGTGTGCCTACGTGGATGGTGGTTGGAACCGTGGACGGCGATTTCACCAATGCCGCCCCCATCATGTACAACGCCATGCGCAAGGCTGGCGCCCCGGTGCAGTTCACGCTGGTGCCTGGCGAGGGACACTTCCTCTTCGGCCGCTTTTACGCAGACCAGCGTTTCTACGAATGGCTGCTGCAGCAGCGGCGTCCGTCGGCGGCTGAGCGCGCCGGGCCCCGCGAGTTTCCGGCCGTTGCTCCCAATAGCACCGTGCCCCTGCCTCCGGGGGAACGGCGCGGCATCATCAAGGGCCAGGGGTTTGACCTGCATTACGCTCTGCATCTGCCGACCAGCACCGGAACCCTAACCCTGCCCCCGCAGTTGCCCGGGCTGCTCTACCTGCATGATCCAGTCGACAGCGCCACCGATATGAACTGGGTCTTCAACTATGGGCCCGATTCACTGGCCCGCATGAACGACCCAGCGAAGCGCCATTTGCCGCTGGTGGGCATCGTGCCGCAACTGCCTCACGGTCGGCGCTGGGACGAGCCGGCCATCACGGCGGCCGTGCTGCAAGCGGTCGATGAGGCCGCCAAGACGGGCCGACTTGATCCGGATCGCGTGCTGCTGGGGGGCCACGCTCAAGGCGCGACCGCGGCGTGGCTGCTGTTTCTTGCCCAGCCGCAGCGCTTCGCGGGATTCTCCGGCTTTCAGGCCGCGCTGCCGGCCCAGGAGCGACTGGGGCCGGCCCACCGGTTCAAGAATGCTTACCTGGCGACGGTCGGTAATGATGGAGGTGTGGCCGATCAGGCGCGCCAGGTGGCCGCGGCGCTGGGCAAGCTCAATGGCAGCGCTGAACTTTGCCTTTGGCCCAACCCCGCGCAGATTACCCATTTCCCCTATTACACTGATCCCAAGTTCCTGGCGTGGGCGGGGCAGCAGAAACGCCGACCGGCCAACAACGTGGCGGCAAAATAACCTTTGACTGGCGCGGCGATCCGGGTTTTACAGGTCCTTCAGATGCCCACTGAGGTAGGCGTCGTAGGCGCTCATATCCATCAGGCCGTGGCCGGACAGATTGAACAAAATCACCTTCTTCTGGCTGGTGCTGGTGGCCTGGTCGATGGCTGCCCGCACCGCGTGGGCTGATTCGGGCGCCGGCACGATGCCCTCGCTGCGGGCAAAGAGCGTGGCCGCCTCAAACACCTTGACCTGGGGATAGGCCACCGCCTCCATCAAGCCGAGCTTGGCCAGGTGGCTGACGACCGGGGCCATCCCGTGGTAGCGCAGTCCGCCGGCGTGAATCGTGGGCGGCACGAAGTCGTGGCCCAGTGTGTACATCATGATCAGCGGCGTGGTCTGGGCGGTGTCGCCAAAGTCATAGCGCAGCTCGCCGGCCGTCAACGAGGCACAGACCGTGGGCTCCACGGCGATGATCCGCACGGGCTTCTTTTCCACGATGCACTGGCGGGCATAGGGCAGGGCGATGCCGGCGAAATTGCTGCCCCCGCCCACGCAGCCGATGACCACGTCGGGCTCCTCGCCGGCCAGCTTCATCTGCTCGATAGCTTCCAGGCCGATGACCGTCTGGTGCAGGCACACGTGGTTAAGGACGCTGCCCAGGGCATACTTGGTGTTCTGGGAGCGGAGCGTGTCTTCGACGGCCTCGCTGATGGCGATGCCCAGGCTGCCGCAGTGGTCAGGATTCTCGGCCAGGAGCTTGCGGCCGTATTCGGTGTTGTTCGACGGGCTGGGGTGTACGGTAGCACCCCAGGTCTGCATGAGCATCTTGCGATAGGGCTTTTGCTGGAAGCTGACCCGCACCATGTAGACGACGCATTCCAGCCCGAAGAGCTGGCAGGCCAGCGCCAACGATGAACCCCACTGGCCGGCGCCGGTTTCGGTGGCCAGGCGGCGCGTGCCGGCGATCTTGTTGTAGTAGGCCTGGGGGATGGCGGTATTGGGCTTGTGGCTGCCGGCGGGGCTGGTGCCTTCGTATTTGTAGTAGATGTGGCAGTTGGTCTTCAGGGCCTTTTCCAGGCGCACCGCCCGCAGCAGGGGCGTGGGTCGCCACAGCGCGTAGATGTCGCGCACTTCCTGCGGGATGGCGATCCAGCGCTCGGTGCTCATCTCCTGCATGACCAGGTTTTCCGGGAAGATGCGCGTCATGTCGGCCAGCGTCACCGGCTGCTGGGTGCCCGGGTGCAGCGGCGGCGGCATGGGCTGGGGGAAATCCGCCAGGATGTTGTACCAATGCGTGGGGATGGCCGACTGGGGCAGAACAAAATGGGTGGTTGCGCTCACCGTCATAACTCCTTACAAACACGGCTGCACATCATAATGAGCCGGCACTGGGTTGCCAGTTATCGGGAGCCGTGGACAGTCGCTGCAGCAGTTGGCGAACATAGCTGCGAACACCCTCGACCCCGCGGCGCAGGGCAACGTTGTTGGCGTGGCGCTCGAAGAAGGCGATGGCTTTGGTGCCGTCGAACTGGTTGCGGGGGCCGCTGCCCTTGCGGTTTTCAATGATCGCGGCCGAGCCGCAGAGGTCCTTGGCGATCTGGGCCACTTCCTGCCAGTACAGATAGCCATCGACGATGTTATAGAACTCGCCGGCCACGCCCGCATCGCCCACGGCCAGAGCCAGCGCCTCGGCCGCGTCCAGCACATGGGTGATCTTGCCGCCCTGGTCGGTGTCGATGGTCTGGCCGTCCCGGGCTGCCTTGACCAGCTCCACCCATTGGCAGCGCCCGAGGTTCGGATCCATGCCGTAGACCGACGCGGGGCGCCAGGCGCTGGTGTTCATGCCGTAGGTTGTGTGATAGGCCTTGAGGTGGGCCTCGACGGCGGCCTTGGACGCGCCGTAAATCGAGCCTGGCCAGGTGGGATGATTCTCGGTGATGATGCCGCCGGGCAGGATGTGGTGATAGGCCGCCACTGACGAGACGAAGATGAACTGAGGCACGCCGCTGAGCCGTGCCGCTTCCAGCAAGGCCAGCGCCCCCAGCACGTTCTTCTCAAAGTGGGGCAGGGGGGCGCGGGCCAGTGCTTCCCAGTCCACGGCGTTATGAATCACGGCATCGACGCCGCGCACCAGCGCTGCCTGCACCTGCGGGTTGGCCTGGTCGCCCACGCACCACTGGTCAACATAGGGCGCAATGTGATCGCGCCGCGTGGTGGGGCGCACCTGGGCCCGCACCTGGTGGCCCATGCGGCGCAGCGCCATGATCGTATGGCTGCCGATCAGTCCGCTGGCTCCGGTCAAGGCGACAAGCATGAGGTTCCTCCACGGGTTGAGGGCATCTTAGCCGCTGGCCGGGGGAGTTCCGAATCGGGCGTATTACCGTCGGGGCCGCAATAGGCGGTTTAAGCCCGCGAACCGGCGGCAAACCAGCAGCGTAACAAGCCGCAGAGGAAGGAGCCAAAGGAGTCGTCATGATGCATGCCGTTTCGGCCCCCGCGCGGGCGTCGGGGCCGATGGACCTTCCTAAGCTGCTGGACCAGTTGGCGGCTGCCGCCAGACGCATCGAGTTGGATCCCAAGTCGATCCTCTATGACGCTGCCGAGCCGGCCGACCGTCTTTTTCTTATCCTCCAGGGACAGATTCGCTCTCACCAGGTGGGCCCCGGCGGGGCGCGCCGGCTGATCCAGATTTACGGCACCGGTGACTGGTGCGGATCGGCCGCTTTGGCCCGCCGTCCCATTTACGGCGAACGTGCCGAAGCCGCGGTGCTGTCGCGGGTGGCGGTGATTCCCGTGGAGCGGCTGTTCGTGGAGCTGACCCAGCATCCCATGGCCGCCAACGAACTGGTGCGGCAGTTGGCCGACCGGCTGGCGGCCTTCCGTCAGGAGGCAGCCGAGCTGGTCTTTGACGACTGCAACCGTCGCCTGGTGCGCACGCTGCAGCGTCTGAGCCAGTCGCCGGCGGCCACGCGGCAGAGCGATGGCGTGGTGCTGCGGATCACGCATCAGCAACTTGCCCAAGCCATGGGCGTGGCGAGGGAGACAGTCAGCCTGGCACTCTCGCAGTTGCGCCGGCGCAATCTGCTGCGCACCGGCCGCAACCAACTGTTCTTTAATCCGAATCAACTGGACTTCGCCGAGCATTGATCGTCGATGCGAGGCGCATGGCCGGCCGGGGCGCCGGCCATGCTGCGCTGGCATCAGCCGGGGCGCCGTCCGCGGGCGAAGGCGGCCAGTTCGAACATCGACTGCACCTTGCACAGCCCCGGAGGATTTCCCGCCAAGGCCGCCTGCTGGCCGCCCACGACCAGTTGAGCGCCTGTTGCCTGCAGGCGATGGACCAACTGGGTCACGTCACCGGCTAACTTCTGCCGGCGCTGTCGAGTGGTCATCGAGAGCCAGACCACGGCCGCCCGCCGCTCCCGGGCCGCATCGGCCAGCAACTGCACCGGCGTGTTGCCGCCGAAGTTGATGGTGCGGTAGCCCGCCTCCTGCAAAACCATCGCCGCCATGGCCGAGGGAATCAGGTAGGGATCGCCCTCGGGGGCGCCGCCCAAGGCCAGCGGCGCATCGGCCGGCGGAGTCGGCAGGACCTGCTGAAATTGTGCCAGGGCTTCCAGGCACGTGGCGGTGGCGCGATGTTCCACCAGGATTCCCCGCTGGTCGTGCTTCCACAGTTCGCCCAGTCGGTGCATCGCCCAGCGCAAGGGGCCGTCGCATATCGCTGCTACGCTCTGGCCACCGGTATACAGGGAGAGCAGCAGACCGCGCACCTGCCCGGACTCGCCCAGCTTCAGCGCTTCGAGAATCTGCTGGTCCAGGGACAGGTTCTCGGTGGGGCTGGTCCAGCCCAGAAGCTCGGGCCGCAGCACCACGGTTTGTGTTTGTCGCAGAAAGCGCACGGCTTCGGCGATGGGAATTCGCCGATGGCCGCCCACGGTACGCGCGGTCTTCAGCGCGCCGCTGTCCACCCAGCGCCTTAGCGAGGACTCGCTGACGCCAATAGCCGCGGCCAGATCCTTGGGGCTGAGGGTGCCTTTCATGGAACGTCCTGAAAGATTTGCACGATTCTAGCTTGGGTCGGTCAGCAAGTCCATATTTCTTCTATCCTGTAACTCGTTGGATAGATTGTGGTTGTATCACAGGAATAGAACGGCCACTTTTTTCGCTTGACCGCTCTTTGTGTTGCTCCTACCGTAATGGCAGATTTGGCAGATTTGGCGGATAAGAAAGTTTTCGCCAAACCCCTGTCAGGCGGCCATGTGTGGTGGTCGCGATGTGGCAGCCAAAACCCTCTTTGGGAGAGCGTCATGAAAAGCCTTGATCTGCTGGCCGTGATTTTGGTCGTGGTCGGTGCTGTGAACTGGGGCCTGGTGGGTATCGCCAGGTTGGACCTGGTCCATGCCCTGCTGGGCGGTTCGATTCTGGCCGCCATCGTTTACACGCTGGTCGGCATTGCCGGGGTGTACCTGGCAACCCAGGCTCCGGCCTATGTCCGCCGGCCGCGCACCGCGTCGTGAACCTCGTTGTTATCCGCCGGCGGCCGCGTCCGCGGGTCAGCGTAACCGGTCGTGTGACTTGTCGCTGCCTGCCGCGTCCGTCGGCGCCGGGTCCCCCATGGCCCTGGCTTTACTGAAAGAAGGAGATTGTCATGCGTGCTTCGATTCGTTGGATGGTCGTTTCTTCCCTGACCCTGGCTTTGGCGCCTCTGGCTTATGCCCAGTGCGCCGCTCGACCGGCCGCCGCCGCCGACAAGCCGGCCGAGGCTCCGAAGGACATTGTTGACACTGCCGTGGCGGCAGGGCAGTTCAACACGTTGGCCGCCGCCCTCAAGGCCGGCGGACTGGTGGAGACCCTCAAGGCCGCTGGGCCGTTCACGGTGTTTGCCCCGACTGATGCGGCTTTCGCCAAGCTGCCCAAGGGCACCGTGGAGGAACTCCTGAAGCCTGAGAATAAGGAGAAGCTGGTGGCGATCCTGACCTACCACGTAGTGGCTGGTAAGGCGACCAGTGCCGATGTCGTCAAGATCGACAGCGCCAAGACGGTCAACGGCAAATCCGTGGCCATCAAGGTGGTTGACGGCAAGGTCAAGGTGAATGATGCCACGGTGACGGCCGCCGATGTGGCCGCCAGCAACGGCGTGATTCACATCATCGACACCGTGCTGCTGCCCCCGCAATAAGCGGCCGGTAACAGCCCTAGGAACCGCGGGCGCCTCTGCATCACGCAGGGGCGCCCGTTTTCGTTGGCCGCTGCAGGGCCGACTGCGCCAGCAGCCTCAGTCCCAGCAGGTTGGCATTTCCAAGTCGTACGAAGTCCCAGCGGCCCGACTTGGACCAGGCGCGATGCATGGCGTCGCCCAAGGCCCCGGCGCGGCCTGTGGTGGCGATGGTGCTTCGCACCGGGTGCAGGGCGCGGAGCTGCGCAAAACGGTCGGCACTGGCGGCGACCAAGCCTTCGATCATGGCGCTGAGAATCTGCGGCGGCGTGGCCGCCAGCGTCAACCCGCTGATACAGGCCCGCGACTGCTCGATGCTGGTTCGGTCGCCAGCCAGGTAGGGGGAAAAGCCCACGCCACCGCTGATCGGCCGGCGGCAGATGCGTCTCACCAGCGCGTCAAATTGCACAGCATTCAGTTGGCCAAACAGGGCCCGGTGGGCCCATTGCAGAGCCGAGCCGCTGGCGGCGATGGTGCTGACGGCCAGCCAGCGCTGCGGCAGCGTGCCGCCGGTGCCCAGGGGGCGCGTCAGCCAGGTAGGGCCGGGGCAAGGCTGTTCCAGTACCAGCGCCTGCACGTCCGTGGAACCGGCGCTGTGCAGCAGTTGGCCCGGCGTCAGCCCGGCCGCGATGACCGCCGCCCCGGTGTCCACCAGGCCGCCGACCACGGGCGTGCCGCTCTTAAGGCCCAGGCGCTGCGCCGCCGCCGGCGTCAGATGGCCCATCACCGTGTCCGCAAACTGCAGCTCTGGCAGAGCGCTCACGGGCACGCCGCAGGCGCGGCACAACTCCGCACTCCATCGCTGTGTGGCGATCTGCAGAAGCCCAAGGAACACGGCCTGGCTGGGGTCGATGACCCATTGGCCGGTCCAGTGCCGCAGGATGTAGCTGGAGGCCTGGCCCACCTGTGCGCCCTGGCCCAGGGCCTGGGGCTGGTGGCGATGGAGCCAGCGCAAGGTGGAACTGCCGATGCCGCCGGGGACTGGGCGATTGCCGCTCAGACGCAGTACGCGCTGGGCCCCTATTTCTCGTTCGATCTGCCGGGCTTCCTCGACGCTGCGGCGGTCGGCATGGGTGATGATGTCCACGCGCACGCGGCCGTCACGGTCGCAAACCATCGGGGCCGCGGAAAACACGCCCAGGCTTATGACGTCGACCGGCTGCCTCCCGGCCGCCGCCGCAACCGTGCGCTCGATGTCCGCCAGCAGCCGCCGCGCCGGGATCTCGGCCTTGACGCCATCCCACCGGCTCACGACCGGCTGACGCCGCGCCTTCCCCTGGCGCTGGCCGCGCCACAGAGTCGCCTTGATGGCCGAGGTGCCAACATCGACGCTCAGTATTCGCATAGGTACCGGCCATCATAAAGCAGTGTCCGCGGTGCACCAGCACCGGCGGGGGGATCTGCCGTCGCGGCGTCGTGGTCTTTCGAGTGGGCGTTACGGTGTGAGTGAGGTGACTTGTTCAAGCCCGCCCAGTAGGCTATGCCGGCGGAGAACAGATATGACGCCAAAGCAACCAGAGGAAATCACTCGCCCCTTTCGCACAGCCATCCAGATCGGAGTGGTTGTGCGCGACATCGAGCAGAGCATGGCAGCGCTCACGGCCGTGTTCGGTATCGGGCCGTTCCGCGTAGTGGACTGTCCCCTGCCCGAGCGGCAGCATCAGCAGTTCTATCGCGGCCGGCCGGTCCATTTTCGCACGCGGCAGGCGTTCGCCGATCTGGGGTCGGTCGAACTGGAGCTGATCCAGCCCCTGGAGGGACAGACGATCTGGTCGGACTTCCTCGCCGAGCGCGGACCGGGCATCCACCACATCCGCTTCAATATTCCCGATGAGAAGGAGTTGAGTGCCTATTTGCAAGGTAAGGGGATCGGCAAGACACAGGAAGGCGCTGGTATTCGCCAGGGTTCCTACTGGGCCAACTACGATACGGAAAAGCTGATCGGATTTGTGGTCGAGATACTGCAACCAGCCCCCGACAGCGATGGTCGCACGCCGGGCGTGACGAAACAGCAGCAGGGAGCACCATGATGGACCTGTTTAATATCACCGGCCGAACGGCCCTCGTTACCGGCGCCAGCCGCGGATTGGGCCGGCAATTCGCCCGGACCCTGGCGCGGGCCGGGGCCGATGTGGTGGTGACCGCGCGTGACAAGAAAGCCCTGGCGCCGGTAGTGGCGGAAATCAGGGCTTTGGGCCGCCAGGCGCTGCCGCTGGCGCTGGAGGTGAGAAACCGGGGCAGTATTGGGCGCATGGCGGCGGCCGTCGGGCGCGCCGGTTGGAAGATCGACATCCTGGTCAATAATGCCGGATGCAACATCCGTAAGCGGGCCCTGGAGGTGACCTGGGACGACTGGAACCAGGTCCTGGATACGAATCTGCGCGGCGCCTTCTTTGTCGCGCAGGCCGTGGCGCCGGGGATGATCGCGCGGGGCTATGGGCGCATTGTCAACATCGGCTCGCTGACTTGCGTGTTCGGCTACTCGGGCATCGGCCCATACTGCGCCAGCCGCGGCGGCATGAAGCAACTGACCATGAGCCTTGCTGACGATTGGGGGCCACACGGGATCACCGTGAACTGCCTGGCCCCGGGGTGGTTCAGGACGGAGCAGACCGCGGCGCTGTACGAGAACAAACCATGGCTGGCCTATTTGTGCGACCGGCTGCCACTGAAGCGACCCGGCCGGATCGAGGAACTCGACGGCGCGTTGCTGTTCCTGGCTTCGGACGCCAGTTCCTACATCACGGGACAGACCCTCCTGGTGGACGGTGGCATGTCGACCGGAGCGACACGGGCCATGGTCAAGAAATCATAGCGGCGCGCGGCCGAATTCAGCACGTCCGATCAGCGATGCCTGCCGCCGCCCCCGGTGTTCGATCGGTGACACAGCGCTGGCCGACGACGGCATGACCCTGCGGCCCCGGGGATGCAAGTGGTATGCTTGTGGATCGAGGCCCTTCGTTGACGCAAATGCAGAGGCAGGGATAATCCGGGACCGGGGCTTTGGAGAAAACCGATGAATTCACGCGAAAGAGTCCGTAAAGCGATCAATCATGAGGAAGCCGACCGGGTGCCGATTGACATCGGCGGCACCAAGGTCACCGGCGTGCATGTGGACCATTACGTTGCCCTGGGGCGGTATCTTGGCCTCGATGTTGAGCCGCCCAAAGTCTACGAGCAGTTCCAGATGCTGGCGCGACTCGACGACGCCGTCCGCAGCTGGCTTCATTCCGACGTGATCGAGTTGGAAAACCCGGTCGAGTCCTGGGGCCTGGAGAATAAGGACTGGAAACTGTGGCAGACGCACGCGGGCACGACGGTGCTCATGCCCGGGGAGTACCGTCCGGTCAAGGACGCCCAGGGATACCTGCGCCTCTACGACAGCCGGGGCGTGTCGCTGGCGGTAATGGGTCCGACGTCGTTGTACTACGACCGCGACTGCCCCACCGAAATGTCATCGGACGACATCCCGCGAGCCGATCCCGAGGCATGGAAGCAATCCATCCCGCTCTACACCGAGCCGGAACTTCAACAACTGCAGACGCGGGCCCGGTTCCTTCACGAGAACACCGAATACTCCGTGCATGGCGGATTCCTCAAGGGCGGCCTGGGCACCAACGGCCTCTTCGCCGGCCATACCATCGGCGATTGGCTCTGCCTTCTGGCCCTGGATGAGGATTACGTTTCCAGCATTCTTTCGGCCACCGCCGAGCGCGCTGTGGAGAACCTGCGGCTGTACCTCCAGGCCGTGGGGCCATACATCGATACCATCCTGCTCTCGGGAACGGACTTTGGCACCCAGAGGGGCGAACTGTTCAACCCCGAGCTGTTCGCACGGCTGTACGTGCCGCACTACCGGCGCATCAATGACTATGTGCATGCCCACTGCCAGGCCAAGACCATGTTCCACTCGTGCGGTTCGATCTGGCACCTCATCGAGCACTTCATCGCCGCCGGGGTGGACATTCTGAATCCGGTTCAGACCAGCACTGCGCGCATGGAGCCGGCTCAACTCAAGGAGCGTTTCGGCGGCCGGATCGTGTTCTGGGGTGGCGGCGCCGACACGCAGAGAGTACTGCCTCATGGCACTCCCCAGGAGGTGGCAGCACACGTCAGCGACCGGGTGCGCACCTTCGCGCCGGGCGGCGGCTTCGTGTTTGCCACAGTCCACAATCTGCAGTATGGCGTACCGCCCCAGAACGTGGAGGCGATGATCCAAACCGTTCTGCAGCGCGGAAAATATCCGATTTCCTGACGAGAACCGACGCGAAGCTCGGTCGTGTCGAAGCCGCTCCGTGCGCTGAACCTGGCGAGTGGGCCGCTGCGGTGGTAGCCGGTAAATGTTGATGGCATGTTGACAGGCCTCGAAAGATGGATGACATGGGGATAGACATCAGGCAAGCAGTATCGGCAATAATTGTTTTTGCTGTGCTTGGCGCACTGGGGACAAAACTCGGCGCAGCGCCGAAACCCGCAGCGAAGGACAGGAAAGGAACCGGACAAGTGGAAGAGTCACTCATCAGTACCAAAGTGAAGGCGGGCCGGCGGATTGAGGCCTGGACGGTCGCTACCGACGACACGAAATTGACCGTCGGCGCAACCGACGAAGGGCAACTGGTCATCTACGAACTGAGCAGCCCGGCGGCGGGCTGGAACTGGACGGCCGAGCCGTCGGTGCTTCCGCTGGTGAAGATGGTGGCCGTGGGCGAAGCATCCAGGGAAATCCGCTGGAAGTTCAAGGATGGGAAGCTGGACAAGACGGACGGACAGAAGGCAACGCTCGTCTTCGTGTGCGAGGATCCGGCGCTGGAGTTGACGTCCGAATGGTGGGCGCGGCCGGGCCGCGGCCCGGTGCGACATGCGCTGCGGATCACCAACCGCTCCACTGGGCCGGTGAAGGTGTTCGATCCGCCTACGCTGCAACTGGACCTGGCGGCAGGGAAGGACGCTGGGGAACTGAGCATGTGGACCTTTCACACCGGCGGGGCCACGCCCGACAAGGTGGGCGTCTACCGGGAGGCGGTCCTTCCGCCGTTTTCGCGGCAGATTCTCACCCACTCGGGGGGCGAGTTCATCCCCTATGCGGTGTTCGATGCCGGCGGGAAACAAGGCCTGTACGCAGGCATCGAATGGGGCTACTGCCGGGTCGCGAGTGTCGCCCCCGAAGGCTGGCCAGCCGGTTCGTTTCATGTCCGCGGCGGCGAGTTCGCCGGCTTCAGTCCGGTCGTAGGGCCGGGGGAGACCTTCGCGTCGCCCCCTGGCTTCCTCGGCGCCTACAAGGGCGATGTGGACGATGCGGGCAATGGCTTGCGCCGCTATCTCTTCAACTACAACACACCCGAGGTCATGCGCAAGGATTCGACCTATCCCAAGGTGCAATGGAACGCGTTCGGGGCCACTGGCGACAAACCCGGGGGCTGGAACTCGGTCGAGAGCAAGTACTACCCGATGATCGACGCGATCGCACCGCTGGGCTTCGAGGAGGTCATGCTCGACGTGGGTTGGTGGGAGGGAGGCACCAAGGCGCCCGAGCCCAAACCCGATCCGGTTGACTGGCCGTCGGGCATGGCCACGGCCGCTAAGCACGCCCACAAGGCGGGGATGCGGTTCGGCTTGTATTGGAACAAGGGCGAGGCGATGGCTTCCGCCGAGGGGCGGCAACGGCGCATGGACCACATCCGCCGCCTGTACGAGGAACACAAGGCCGACCTGTGGCGCTCCGACAGCACGGCCGGGCCAGTCGTGGGCAGGTCGTATGCGGAGGTCAAGGGGTTGTACGACATGCTCGATCAGCTCTACCGCGAACTGCCCAATTTCCAGTGGGAGAACTGTGATTGCGGAGGACGCCTCAAGGACTTCGGCTCCATGAAGCGGGCCGTGAAGGTATTCCTCACCGACACCTACGCCGAGCACCATGTGCGGCAGGCGTTCTATGACAGCTCGTTTGCCCTTCCAGCGGCGCAACTCGAAGGATGCGTTGGCAGCACGGACGGCGGCTTTCGCCCGCGGGGTCCGGTCGAAATGCGGTTCGCTTTCCGGTCTACCTCACTGGGCGCACCGGAATGGTTCATTGATGCGCCGACGGGCCTGAACGGCAGCGCGCCTTGGACGGATGAGGAGAAGGCGGCGATCAAGGCCGCGGTGACCACCTACAAGACGAGGATCCGTCCACTGGTGCGCAACGCCGACCTGTACCACATCCTGCCCCGCCCCGACGGTAAGAACTGGGACGGCATCCAGTACCACGACCCAGCCGCCGGCAAGGGCGTGGTCTACTTATTCAAACCCAGCGCCGCGACCGACACGATCACGATCAAAATGCGGGGAGTCGAGCCGGCCACGCGGTACAAGGTGACGTTCGAGGACGGTTCGAACCCGGCGGCGCAGAAGACCGGCGAGGAACTCGCCCAGGGATTCGAGGTCACTCTCAAAGGCGCTCCGGTTTCCGAACTGGTATGGATCGAGGCGGTTCGTTGAGACAGCGGTAGTTCCCGCGAAGCCTTGAGCAAAGCGATCAACCACGCGGAAGCCGACCGGGTGCCCATTGATATCGGCGGCACCAAAGTCACCGGCGTGCACGTGGACCCTTACGTTGTGCTGGGCCGGTATCCGGGGCTGGACGTTGAGCCCGCACAAAGGTTACTTCCAGATGCTGGCGCAACCCGACGGCGCACTGCTGTTGCTGGCTTCGGACGTCAGTTGCGCCCTCACGGGACAGGCCCCTCCTGGTGGATGGGTGGCATGTCAGCGTGCGATGCCAACTGGATATTTACCGGCGGCCAACGCTTCATCGAACATCGCGACGACATTGGCCGGCGGCACATCCGGTTGAAGGCAATGCACGGCCGACAAAAAGTAGCCGCCGCCCGGCGCCAGGTCGGCGATGCGCCTGCGCACTTCGGCCCGCACGTCCTCGGGGCTGCCGTGGGGAAGCACGTGCTGCGTGTCAATGGCGCCGCAGAAGCAGAGCTGCTGGCCAAACTCGCGCTTGAGCCGGGCGGTATCGCCCATGTCGCCGGCCGAGACATGCACCGGGTTGAGCACGTCCACACCGGCATCGATCAGGTCTGGAATCAGGCTATAGACATTGCCGCAGGTGTGAAAGAACACTTTGGCGCTGGTGCGCGCCTTGATCGCGGCGAAGATCTCAGCGTGGTAGGGCTTGATAAGCTGGCGGTACATGCCCGGTGATATCAGCGGGGCTTTCTGGGAGCCCAGATCGTCGGCGACGCTGATCAGATCAATGTGGTCGCCGGCCTCCTCGATCAGTCGCAGGGCCGCGGCGAGCTGCAGGTCTGTCACCTTCCGCATGAAGGCGTGGACGAACTCGTGGTTGTCCACTAGATCGCACATCCAGTTGTCCATACCCCGGAGCATGTGGCCCGTTTCGAAGGGGGTGATGCCACTGAGGGCCACGACGGCGTAGCCGGCCTCCTGGATGGCCCGCGCGGTTTGCCGCAGCCCGCTAAACCGGCCGGCGTGCGAAACGTCGGGCCAGGGATATCGTTGGATGTCATCCAGACCGGAACTGGCCAGCGGATGCTCAACCATGTCAAAGTAGTGGTTGCCGGCATTGCGCTGCCAAGTGATTCCCCAGGCGTCGACGAACCGATTTTCACTGATGTCGCAGGCCAGCTTCGAGGGGGGCGCGCCGGGGATGAGCGGTCGGCCATCGGAGTGGAAGCGAACCAGCACCTCCTCATCCATGAGTGCGTACTGAAACGACCGCCAGAACGTGCGTGCCGTGCCCGGAATCCCCAGGTAAGCCCTTAAACGCTCGTAGGCGCGCATGTTCATCGTCGTCGCGCCCGAGGTGCCTAGAAAAATCGGCACCCGGTCTGGCTCGCGATGCTCCAAGGCGAGGAGAACTCTTTGGCGCGATGTCATCATGTTCCATTCTCTTCCTGAGCACCCGGAAAAACCCAGCGCGCGGCCAGGGGTTATTGCTCGCCTGCGCGCCTCCGGGGCCAGCGCAGTATATCACAACTGCGGTTCTTATGGGCCATCCCGCGCGGGCTCACGGTTGGGGACTTAAAGGCAACGCCGGGCATGCCGCAGTTCGAGGGGCGGGTCGGGCTATACCGCATTGCTGGCCCCCAGCAACAGGCCGCTGCTGCAGCTCACCAGCAGCTTCCGCCGTGGCGGTGAAGACCCCCGACGGTGGGCCGCGCAGCAGCAGCAAACCAAAAAGAAGGGAAGAGGATTTATACAGGACCGGCGGCGCGCAATCTGAACCGGGCGCCGGCAACTTGCGTTCGATGGCCCGCGTTGCTACTTTCCAGTCGGCACCCAACTCTTCCATCACAGGAGTTTTTACCATGATCCCCCTGGCCGACCGCATGCAGCTTGTCTCCGAGTCCATCACCTTGGCCGTCTCCGCCAAAGCCAACGCCCTGAAGAAAGCCGGCGTGGATGTGGTGGGCTTCGGCGCCGGCGAGCCGGACTTTGATACACCCGCCTTTATCAAGGAGGCCGCCATCGCCGCCCTCAACAAAGGCATGACCAAGTACACGCCCACGCCCTGCATACCGGAACTGAAGGCGGCCATCGCCAAAAAATTCAACGATGAAAACAAGCTGCCCTACAAGCCCGAAAACATCACCACCGGCGCCGGCGGCAAACACTGCCTGTACATGGCCTTTATGGCCGTGCTCAACGCCGGAGACGAGGTGATCCTGCCGGCGCCCTACTGGGTGAGTTATCCCGAGCAGGTAAAACTGGCCGGCGGGGTCAACAAGATCATCCGCGGCCAGGAGCCGAACGGCTTTAAGATCGCCCCGGCCCAGCTCGAAGAGGCCATCACGCCCAAGACCAAAATCTTCCTGATGAACTCGCCCAGCAATCCCGGCGGCCACGCCTACACGCCCGAGGAACTCAAGGCTTTGGCCGACGTGGTGGCGCGGCATCCCCATGTGTCGGTTTTCTCTGACGAAATTTACGAGAAGCTGGTGTTTGACGGCCTGAAATTCGTCAGCTTCGCCACGCTTAACCCAGCCCTTCTGGAGCGGACGCTGACGTTCAACTGCCACTCCAAGAGCTTTGCCATGACCGGCTGGCGCATCGGCTACATCGGGGGTCCCAAGCCGGCGATCGATGCCATCAACAAGCTCCAGAGCCAGATGACCAGCCACATCACCAGTTTTACCCAGGCCGCGGCCATTGCCGCCCTGAGCGATCCTCGCGGCGCCGAAAGCGTGGAGTCGATGCGCGTGCAGTTCGAGAAGCGCGGCCGGCACATGTGGCAGCGCCTCAATGCCCTGCCCAGGGTCACCTGCGTCAAGCCGCAGGGGGCGTTCTACTGCTTCCCCAACATCAGCGCGTATATGGGCAAGTCGGCCGGTGGCGTCAAGATCACCGACGCCATCAGCTTCGCCTCAGCGCTGCTGGAGCAGAACCACGTGGCGGTGGTGCCGGGCAACGACAGCGGCTGCGACACGCACGTGCGTCTGAGCTTCGCCACCAGCATGGAACAGATCGACAAGGGCATCGACCGCATCGCCGAGTTTCTGAAGAAGCTGGCCTGACGAGTCAGAGCCGGGGGTCCGGACATGGCTGCAATACCGGACGAAAGTTTCCTGTGTGCAGGTTGCGGGCAGCGGTTGCCCTGGATCAGGCAGCAGGCTGGCCGTAGCCTGTTGTGTCGTTGCGGACAGCGTCTGGTGGTCCCGGCTGCTCCCGAGGCGGCCAACGCCGCGGGGATAGTGCCGGTGTTGCCGGCGCCGGATGTGCCGCTGAGCCGGCGCCGATCCGGGCCCCGCGTGCTTTCCTATGAGCCGCTGGCCCCTAAGCGGTCCTGGTCGTTGGCCGACCTGCTGGGCAACCTGCGGCGCGACCTTTTCTGGCCAGGGGGGCTCATCGTCGTCAGTATCGTCTTTTACGTGGTGCGCTGGGTGATTCTGGTGCATGACTTCTGGGAAGGGGTAGGTTTGGCCGCGTTCAGCATCGCGGTCAATGCGGTGGCAGCGACGGTAGTGATGCTGGTGATGTCTCGGGTGGTTGACCTGGATTGGGGTCTGGCGCTGGGGGCTTCGCTGCGAACTTTGGCGCTGGGACTGTTTCCCAACGCGGCGGCGGGAATGCTTCATCTGTTGCCCGACGACGCAGCGGCGGGAATGCTTAGCTTGTTTCCTGCCGGCTGGTTGTATGCCGTTGTTGTCAGTTTCGCGCTGTATGCGGTGCTGTTCAAGTTGTTTTTCAACGTGGGACTGATCGAGGGTGCCATGTGCGTAATATTGACCTGGCTGCTGGTCGGAATAGCTTGGGTGGCTAACGGTGCGTTCATGTGGTGGCTTCGTTGGTAGGATTGCCCTGAGGTGACTGGCAGGCCATTGTGTACCACAACAAGCCCATCATCGGACTGGCCGGTGGCATCGGCAGCGGCAAGAGTTTTGTCGCCCGGGTGCTGGCCGAGCAGGGGTACATGGTGATCGACTCCGACCGCCAGGTGTCGGAGGCCTACCGTCGCGCTGACGTTCGACGGACTCTGAGAAAGTGGTGGGGCAAGGAAATTTTTCGGCCTGACGGACAGCTTGACCGGGCGGCCATAGCCAAAAAGGCCTTTGGCGACCCGGACCAGCGCAAGAGACTGGAGAAACTGCTGCATCCGCTGGTGGCGCGGATGCGGCAGAGAGTGATGCGGCAGGCCGCCCGCGAGTCGCAAGTCCTTGGTTTTGTGTGGGATGCGCCACTTCTGTTTGAGGCCTCGCTGGCCCGGCAGTGCGATGCGGTATTGTTTGTGCATGCTCCCAGGCGTCTGCGGCTCAAGCGCGTACGCCAGGAACGTGGCTGGACGGCGGCCGAACTGGACCGGCGAGAAAAATCGCAATTGCCTCTGGACAAGAAGCGCAAAATGTCCGATTATATAGTTCGCAACACCGCTGGCGCGGACCAGGTCCGCCGTCAAGTCCGAGACTTGCTTTCCCGCATACGAACATCGGGCGGCGACCCAGCGTAAAGGACGTGTTCCCCCTTTGTCAGCGCCCAAGCTTCCGTAACGCGACGGCGAAAGAACGCGGCCCGTGGGCCAGGAGCCCTTGGCCGCCGGGGCCACCCAGGAGGACCTGTGGGGCCTGACTCCAGGCGATAGTGGGTTTTGGGTTTTGTACGAACCATAGAACTGAATCCGGTTTTAATTCCTTCCATTTTTGCAGGAGGCTAGAGCCATCATGGCTAAGTCTACGACTCGTCCCCGCCGCTCCCCGATTCAGCGGGAGCCCGAAGCTGTCGAAATTCCCGCCGCGCCGCAGCCCATGGCCGCAACACCGGTTGCGCCGCCCCCGGCCGCACCGGCGCCCGCCGCCCCCGCTGCCCCCGTCGCGCCCGCGCCGCGCAACGAGACTCGTCCTGAGTCCTCCGGCGGCAGCACCGACGTGGCGGTGCTGGACCAGGAAACCAACGCCAAATACGAGCAGGTCAAGGGCGGCAAGCTCTACATCAAAGAGCTGCAGCAGATGGACGCCCACCAGCTCCACGAGATCGCCAAGGAAGAAGGCATCCAGGATTACGTGGGCATGAAGAAGCAGGACCTGATCTTCCAGATCCTGCGCAGCCGCATCCGCCAGAACGGCTTGATGTACGGCGAAGGCGTGCTGGAAATCCTGCCGGACGGCTTTGGGTTCCTGCGCAGCCCCGAGTTCAACTACATGCCCGGCCCGGATGACATCTACATCAGCCCCTCGCAGATTCGCCGCTTTGGCCTGCGCAACGGGCACGTGGTGCAGGGACAGATTCGCCCGCCCAAGGAAAGCGAGCGCTACTTTGCCCTGCTGCGCGTCGAGGCCATCAACGGCGAGGACCCCGAGAAGATCACCGAGACCAGCAATTTCGAGGACCTGACGCCGCTGCATCCCAATCGGCGCTTCATCCTCGAAACCGATCCCAAGGAACTGAACATGCGGATCGTGGACCTGGTCACGCCCATCGGCAAGGGCCAGCGCATGCTGATTGTCGCCCCGCCGCGCACGGGCAAGACGGTGCTGCTGCAGAAGATCGCCAACTCCATCTCCAAGAACAACCCGGAGGTGGTGCTGATCATCCTGCTGATCGACGAGCGCCCCGAGGAAGTGACCGACATGGAGCGCAACACCAAGGCCGAGGTGGTCAGCTCCACCTTTGACGAGCCCACCAGCCGTCACGTGCAGGTGGCCGAGATGGTCATCGAGAAGGCCAAACGCTACGTGGAATTCGGCAAGGACGTGGTGGTCCTGCTGGACTCGATCACCCGTCTGGCCCGTGCCTACAACACCGAAGTGCCGCACTCCGGCAAGATCCTGACCGGCGGCGTGGACGCCAACGCCCTGCAGAAGCCCAAGCGCTTCTTCGGCGCGGCCCGCAATATCGAGGAAGGCGGCAGCTTGACGATCCTGGCCACCGCCCTGATCGACACCGGCAGCAAGATGGACGAGGTCATCTTCGAGGAATTCAAGGGCACCGGCAACGCCGAACTGCACCTGGACCGCCGCCTGGTGGACAAGCGGGTCTGGCCGGCCATCGACATCAACGCCTCGGGCACGCGGCGTGAGGAACTGCTCCTGGATCCCAAGGAACTGGAGCTGGTCTACCGCCTGCGCCGGGTGCTGTCGGATATGAACCCGGTCGAGGGCGTGGAGCTGCTCAAGAACCGGCTGGAGAAAGCGGCCAACAACGCGGTGTTCCTCATGAGCATGAACTTGGATTGAGTCGGCCGCCAGGTACAATAAGCAAGACCCCGGCACCGCCCGTGCCGGGGTCTTTTGCATCCGTCCCCAATCGGCGCAAGCCGCGGCCAGAAGATCGCCGCCACAGAGGCCAGGACCACGGACAGTTCGCCGCGGAGGTCCTGTGAGAACATAAAGAAGCGATCCACTAAGAACACGAAGGGACACAAAGAAGAGGCCGGCGGAGCTGAGAATTGGACATTCGAGGCTGGAGATCGGTGATTGGAATTTGCATTATCTTAGTGGCTCTTCGTGGCCATTGGTGGAATGATGCAGGGCACCGGGTCCGTTCTTACGACGGCGTCCAGGCCAAAAACTGCTCGAAATTGCCGCTGAAAAAGTCCCGCACCGTCTGGCGCACCTGGGCTTCGGTCACGGACCAGCCGGCGGCCGAAAGGTCGGCCAGTTTCTGCTTCAGCACGCCGGCGATGACCGTGCGGCTGTGCTGCCACTTGTAGATGATCTGGTCCATGACCCGGGCGTCTGAATGCTGGGGGATGAAGCGCGTGCCCAGCAGTTCGATACGCATCCGGGTGATCTCCTCGATCAGGCTGGGATTGTTCACAAACCACCAGCAGCCAAAAAGCATCATGTTGCGCTGCTTGCGGGCGGTGACGGCCAGTTCGTGCTGGTTCTCGCGCGAGAGCATCGTCACCATGAACTTGTTGCGCGGATTCTGCGAGCAGATGCGCTCGACGCTGGTGATATCGCTCTTGCCCAGCGAGTCGCCGGCCATGCGCAGGGCCGGGTTCACCTGGCGCGTCACCCCGATCATCATGGCCAGGGGCAGATTCAACTCCCGCGTCACCGGCAGCACGCACTCCTGGAGCACGCGCGTCACCGGCGAATCGTCCGGGTAGCGCCATGTGGGCGGCAGCGACACCGCCACATAGATGGCGTTCATGCGGGTGATCCATTCGGTCATGAAGCGGCGGATTTCGCGCAGGGTCTGGGTCCCCAGGTCCGCCGACGCGCTGTAACCGGCATCCGACAGCAGGTTCTGCACGTTGGGCCAGCCCAGCAGAATGGGATCGATACGCAGGACCGCCTTGAAGCGAGGATCGGGCTCCACGCCGCGCAGCCACAGGTTGCGCTCGGCGCTGTCCAGCGGATCGTTGGTCATCACGACGCTGTGGACATTGGCCAGTTTGAAGACGCGATCGAAATAGTCGCCGACCTTCTGCCCCGCGAAATAATCACGATAGCCGCGCAGGTCCGGGGCATTGGGATTCAGCCCCAGCTTGTGCAGCACGGTGATGACCCCACGGCAGGCCTCGCTGATCGGGGCATGATCCAGGAACAGCGTGCGCCAGACCAGGTCGGCGCGCTGGGCCAGGGTCAGGGCCCAGAACTGCTCGTAGGAAATGGGGTTGGCCCGCAGGACCTCGGCGATCAGGTAGTGATAGGTCAGCAGTTCGTCAATGCCCCAGGACGCCAGGGAACCAAATTCCGGCGAGTACAGGTGCGTATGCAGGTCGTAAACGGGGGTTTGGCTGACGGCTGCGTCAACCCACGGGTCGATGGTTGCGGAAGCGGGGGGCATCAATACTCCTGAACAAAAAGCGGCGGCATTCTAGCCACAGCGCACCGCGGAGTCACGGCCCACGCCGCCGTGCCGCGGCGAATCTACGGGAGATGACAAACGACGTTTTTCTCACCCTTGCATTTGCCACGATTCATGGCATCTTTACCGGCCCGGCCCGGAAGGCCGGTACACAGGAGTACATTACACATGGCAAAGCTGCGTCTGGCGTTTGTGGGCACCGGTGGCATGGGTCAAGTGGCGCATCTGCGCAACTACATCGCCGAACCGGACTGCGAAGTGGTGGCGGCGGCCGAGTTGCGCCACGAAATGGCGAAAATGGTCGGCGTCCGCTATGGCATCCCACGCATTTACAAGGATCATCGCGAGCTGCTGGCGGCCGAAAAGCAGATCGACGGCATCGTGGCCATCCAGCAGTTCAGCGTGCATGGCAAGCTCATCCCCGATCTTCTGGCGGCCAAGGTGCCGGTGCTGACAGAAAAACCTCTGGCCAACTCCCTGCAGGCGGGTCAGCGCCTGGTGGCAGCGCAGCAGAAGGCCGGCGTGCCGCTGTATCTGGCCTATCACAAGCGCTCCGATCCGGCCAGCATGTACGTCCGCCGCAAGATCGAAGCCTGGAAACAAAGCGGCGAACTGGGCGCCATGAAGATGGTGCGCATCACCATGCCCCCGGGCGACTGGTGCGCCTCCGGCTTCTCACACCTCATCAATAGCTCCGAGCCCTATCCTTCGCTGGGTCGCGACGGCGTGCCCGAGGGAATGACCCAGGAGCAGCACAAGCAGTACGAATGGTTCGTGAATTACTACATCCACCAGGTGAACCTGATGCGCTACCTGCTGGGTGACAATTATCGCCCGCAGTATGCCGAGCCGACGGCGACGGTCATGGTGGTGCGCAGCGACAAGGGCGTGCCCGGCGTGATCGAGATGTCGCCTTACCAGACCAGTATCGACTGGCAGGAATCAGCCCTGATCGCCTTCGAAAAGGGCTGGATCAAGCTCGAGCTGCCCTGCCCGCTGGCCGTCGACCAGCCTGGGCGCGTGACGGTCTTCGAGGACCTGGGCAAGGACCGCGAGCCCCATACTACCGTCCCCGTGCTGCCGATGATCCATGCCATGCGCCAGCAGGCCCGCAATTTCCTGGCCGCCTTGCGCGGCGAAAAGACAGTGCTGTGCGAGGCGCCTGAAGCCCTGGCGGACCTGGAAGTCTCCACGCAGTACCTGGACTTGCTCAACAAGGCCAAGGTCGCTCACTAACCTGCTGCTGGCCAATGCGGCCGCCTGGCCTCAAGATGCCCGGACGCCGGGCGCCGGGCGCCATCGCCCGGCGTCCAGGAACATGGGCCCGCTTCAGAGGAACGCCATGTCGGAGAAAGTTCGCGTTGGTGTGATCGGCTGCGGCAACATCAGCAGCGCTTATTTCTGCTACGCGGCCAAGTTCCCGATCCTGGCAATGGTCGCCTGCGCGGATCTAAACCCCCAGGCCGCCCGCGCCAAGGCCCAGGAGCACAACATCCCCCGCGTCTGCTCGGTGGAGGAATTGCTGGAGGATCCCTCCATCGAGGTGGTGCTCAATCTGACCGTTCCCAGGGCCCACGCCCCGGTGACACTGGCGGCCATCGAGAAGGGCAAACATACCTTCCTGGAAAAGCCGCTGGCCATCAGCCGCGACGAAGGTCAGCAAATCCTTGACGCGGCCCGCCAGCGCAAGGTGCGTGTCGGCTGCGCCCCGGACACGTTCATGGGCGCCGGTCTGCAGACCAGCCGCAAACTCATCGACGAAGGAGCCATCGGCCGGCCCATCTCCTTCACCGCCTTCATGATGTGCCCCGGCCACGAATCGTGGCATCCGAATCCAGAGTTTTATTATCAGAAGGGCGGCGGGCCCATGTTCGACATGGGGCCGTATTACCTGACGGCGCTGCTGAACCTGCTGGGTCCCGTGAAGCGCATCTTCGGCGGCGCCTGCATCACGGCCCCGCAGCGCACCATCACCCACAGGGACAAAGAAGGCAACCCCCGTCCCAAGTTCGGCCAGCAGATGCCGGTGGAAACGCCCGACCATGTCTGCGGCATGATCGAGTTCGTCAACGGCGCCATCGGCAACCTCATCATGACTTTTGCCACCCGGCGCTCGATCTTCCCGCCGCTGACCCTCTTCGGCAGCGAGGGCACCCTGGCCGCGCCCGACCCCAACGGCTTTGACGGGGCGGTGCGTCTGCAGGCCAAGGGCCAGTCCGAATTTGCCGACGTCCCCCACGCCTTTACTGCCGGTTACGGACGGGCCCTGGGGCTGGCTGACATGGCCACCGCCATTCGTAGCGGCCGCAAGCATCGCTGCTCGCTGGAGCAGGCGTTCACCGTGCTGGACCTCATGCAGGGATTCCTGGACTCCTCCGACAAGGGCAGGGCCTTCAAGCCGCGCCTGAAATATCAGCGCCCCGCGCCTATGCCAGTGGGCCTGCCGTTTGGTATTCTGGACCCCTAACAACAAGGAGCCAGCATGCGATGGGCCACGACCGCGATCGCCTTGGTGTCTGTCGTAACGGCCGCGGCGGCCGCACCCACGGCAACCAGCGCCCCCACCACCGCCGAAGGCAAGCTACCCCACGTCACGGTGGACCGTGAGAACCGCCAGGTGATTGTCGAGTGTGAAGCGGTCTGCGCCGAGATGCCCCTGGAATTCTTCGTCTGCGCCACCAACACCTCCGAGCACGAGGCGATGTTGCGTTCCTCGGCCAAGGCCTCCCACATCCACCTGGGCCTGCTCATGCTGGGCCTGGAGCCCGGCCAGCCGGTGCGCTTGGACAAGGCCCGCAACAAGTGGATCCCGCCGCAGGGGCCGCCGCTGCACATCTCCTGTCGCTATGTCCGCGATGGCAAGGCCGTCTCGCTGCCCGCCTATCGCATGATGCGCCAGGTCAAGACCAAGAAGCCCATGCCTGCCTTGAACTGGGTCTTCTGCGGTTCGCGCATCCTGGAAGACGGCCAATACGCGGCCGACCTCACCGGTTACCTGGTCACCGTCGTCAACTTCGATCTGGCGCTGATCGACATTCCCGAACTGGCCTCCAAAGCCAACGAAACGCTGGAATGGGAAGTCAATCCCGATGTCGCCCCCGCGCGCGGGACCAAGGTCTGGATGGTCATTGAACCGGCGGGCAAGCCGGCCGTCGCGCCGGCCACACAGCGCGCCCAGGCCGAGCCCTCAACGGTCAACATCCGTGTGGATGCCGGCGGCGCTATCCTCCTCAATGGCCGGCCCACCGAGGTCAAGGACCTCACCGAACACCTGGAGCTGATCAAGTCGCGCCAGCCGGTGCGCGTGCAACTGTCGGCCGATCCCGCGGCCGATGTGGCCGTGGTCAAGAAGGTGCGCCAGGCCATCGAACTGGCCGAGGTGCCCGTGGTGGCGGCGGCGGGGGAGACGCGCCTCAGCGAAGTGACGACCGACGAAGCACGCATCAAGGCCCTGCGGCAGCTCTGGGAGAAGCAGGTGGCTCCGCATCGGCGCCAGTTGTCCGCCGCTGCCCAGACGCACTACGAGGTCTTGTCCGCCCTGCGGCGCGAGCAGCAGCGGCTGATCGACGAATCCGACCGTATTCAGCGGGTCATCGATGAACTCCAGAAGGAGTATCAGGACATGACCACCCCCCGGCCCGAAGACCGCCCCTGATCGCGGGTCCGCGAAAGCGACCGAACCTGCGGCACTTCTGGCCGTAACACTGCGGCCTATGAAGCGACTGATCCCCACCCGGCGCGACGCCCTGGTCTTGTTAACGATGGCCGTTGTCTGCGCGGCGGCTATCGGGCTGCTGCCCAGCGTGGAGACGGCTTTGGCCGCGTTCACCTTTCCCCTGATTTTGACGGCAACGCTCATGGGCGCTCGCCGCGGCGGCTCGCTGGGCCGTTAGAGGGCCCATAGAGGCCCGGGGATGGAAACCAGTACCGGGGAATATCGAGCACCAACTCTGCCCATGGTTTAGCCACAGAGGCCACCGAGCACACAGAGTTAGAAACTGCTGCACAGCCGCCAACGCCGCGATTGTTTCCCTCCACCGGTACTTCGGCCTTCGGCAGGCTCAGGCTCGAAGAGAGAAGGGCCAGGGAGGGGGCTCAGCATGACAGAGAAAGGACTTGTCGCCTCGTCGCGATGTCGTTATGGCGTCGTGGCGCAGCGTTCTCTGAAAACAGCGGCTCAGCAGAGCCTGGCCATCCCGTCAACTACCAACCAGCAACTAACAACTAACAACTAACAACTTCTCCCCCAACTACACCGTCATCCCCGAGGCCGCATCGTCCTGGCGGGCGGCCTGCATCGCCTCCCATTCCTCCAGGCTGATGTTGACCTCGCGGGCCTGGCTGCCTTTGTATTCGCCCAGGATGCCTGCGCCGGCCATCTGCTCGATCAGGCGGCTGGCGCGGCTATAGCCGATGGTCAAACGCCGCTGCAGCAGGCTCACGCTGCCGCGCTTGGTCTCCAGCACGATGCGCACGGCGTCGTCAAACAGCTCATCCTTCTCGGCGTCGCCGGCGGCAGCGCCCATCGACTTGATCTGCACCAGCTCGGGTTCGTACTGGGCTTCGGCCAAGCTGGCGGTCAGCTTCACGCTTTCGCGGATTTCGCGGTCGCCCACAAAGGTCCCTTGGGCGCGAATGGGCTTGCTGGCGCCCGGCGGCAGGAAAAGCATGTCGCCTTGGCCCAGCAGCAGGTCGGCGCCGTTCTGGTCCAGCACGATGCGGCTGTCCATGCGGCTGTTGACGCGGAAACACGCCTTGGCCGGCATGTTGGACTTGATCAAACCGGTGACCACCGTTGCCTGCGGGCGCTGGGTGGCCAGGATCAGGTGAATTCCCACGGCGCGGGCCTTCTGGGCGATGCGGACGATGAAGGCCTCGACCTCCTTGCCGCTGGTCATCATCAGGTCGGCCAGTTCGTCGATGATGATGACAATGTAGGGCAGGTGCTTGGGAATGCGCGCTTCCTCGTCGGGGGAGGACGGCTTGAAGCGGTCGATCAATTCTTCCCGCGTCAGCTTGTTATAGCCGGCGATATTGCGCACGCCGGCCTCGGCCAGGATCTCGTAGCGCTCGTCCATCTTCTCGCAGGCCCAGTCCAGCACCGACGTGGCCCGCCCGGTCTCATTGATGATGGGGCACATCAGGTGGGGGATGTCCTTGAAGGGCGCCATTTCCACCACCTTGGGATCAAACAGGATCAGCTTCACCATGTCCGGGCGCTGGGTGTACATGATGGACATGATGATGGTGTTGATGCACACGCTCTTGCCCGAGCCGGTGGTGCCGGCGATCAGGCAGTGGGGCATGGCGGCCAGGTCGGTCACCAGCGGCTCGCCGCTGGCGTCCTTGCCCAGAAACAGCGGGATCATCATCTTGCGCGTGGCCTCGGGCGCCAGCTGCATCAGTTCCTTGAGGCGCACCTTTTCCTTCTGGTGATTGGGCACCTCGATGCCCACGGTGTTCTTGCCCGGCACCGGGGCGACGATGCGCACCGTGGTCGCCGCCAACGCCCGGGCAATATCGTTGGACAACGCCGTGATCTGCGAAACCTTGATGCCCGGGGCCAGGCTCATCTCGTACATGGTGATGACCGGGCCGGTGTCGATCTCGACGACCTTGGCGTCAATGTCAAACTCGCGCAGGGCGGTCTCCAGCAGCGCGGCCTGCTGGCGCACGTACTGTTCCTGCGACTGCGTATACCCGTGCTCGGCATCGCCCAGCAGGTCCCAGCCCGGCAGGTGATATTCGCCCAGCTCCTTGGGGGGCGTGGGCGGGGGCGGCGGGGAGGTCTGCCGCGGCTTGGTGGTGCCAGGCAGGCGCACGATGATGTCCTTCAGGGCCCCCGGGGCCTTCGCCACGGCCTGCTGATCGGGCGGGGGAACCACCGCCGCCTCCGAGGGCTGCGGATCGCTGGCATCGGCAAAGGCCTGTTCCTGGGCGGCCGCCGGCTCCTGGTCATGTTCGTAGGTCAACTCGATGCTGGCGCCGTTTTCGGCCGGAAGAGCCACCACGTCATCGGTCCGGGGAGGACGATCGGTAACGTCGGTGGCGTTGCGGCGCAGCAGCACCGGCGGCTTCAGCGGCTCCTCCTCCGATTCCTCCTGTCGAGCCTGCCGAGCCGCGGTGGCGGCCTGCAGCGCTTCATCTCGGCTCACCAGGCGCGGCAGCGCCAAGGTCGGCAGCTTCACGTTACGCACATTCTGCAAAGCGCTGCCTGCCCAGCCGGCGCCGCGCAGGACCAGGTCGTCGGCCGCCAGCAGCAACCCCACCAGAAAGCTCAGCAGCAGCACCAGCCCCGAGCCCACCGTGTTAAAGTGCGACTGCAGGAACATCGACGCCCCGATACCGAGGATGCCGCCGTGGCCTTCGGGAAAGCTGCCGGTCGAGCCGGGCTTGAGCAGGTGAATGGCGGCTGCCAACGCCACCGACAGCACCAGCAGACCGATCACCCGCAGCCAGAAATCGCTGATGCGGGCCTGTACCAGGAGCAGCGCCAGGCATAGCCCGGCAAAAAGAACGATGGGAAACACGCCCTGGCCAAGCAGGAAATACAAACCGTAAGCGATCAGGGCGCCGGCCGCGCCGCACAGATTGTGAACCTCGGCCGAGTAGGGATAGACCTGATGGCTGGGCCAATCCTGGGCATCAAAGCTGGCCAGCGCCAGCAGCACGAAGATCCAGGCGCCGATTCCCAAAAAGACCAACAGGCGACGAAGGGTGTTGTTGCGGTGCATGTGAGGAGAGTTGAGAGTTGATAGTTGATAGTTGGTGGTTGCTAGTTGCTAGTTACAGCTTAAGCGAGCGTAGGAGGCCGCGGGTGAGGCGTCCTACCTCCGCCGAAAGTGTCAAAACGGGAGCGGCCGTTTGTGGATCGATGTAACCCAGCCGTGCCGCGATGCGAATCTGTGTTTCGGCCTCCTGCCGCGAGCCATTGGCGATGCGCACGTGGTGGGCGAATTCGGCTCCGACGCCGCGCCCCTGTCCTTCGGCAATGTTGGAGGGGATGGAAATTGCCGCCCGCCGTAGTTGGGTGGTGAGTCCGTAAAGTTCGTGGCGCGGGAAAAGCTGGCTGAGTTGGTAGACCAATACAACCAGGTCCATCCCTTTCTGCCATACGACCAGATCCTCGTAGCTGGCCACCGCCACTGGCTTTCTCCTTCCCCCACTACCAACTACCTACTAGCAACTACCAACTACCAACTACCAACTACCAACTACTAACTACTAACTACCAATTCATTTCCCCGTATGTCCAAACCCGCCGGTGCCGCGGGCTGTATCATCCAGCTCATCGACTTCCGCCAGGTTCACTTGGGGCACCGGGGCGACGAGCATCTGGGCGATTCGCATGCCGCGCGTGATTTCAAAGTCGTGGCGGCCGTGGTTAATAAGCGGCACCTGTACTTCGCCGCGGTAGTCCGAGTCGATGGTCCCCGGCGTATTGACCGGGGCGATGCCGTGCCGGCTGGCCAGGCCGCTGCGCGGCCGAATCTGCGCTTCGTAGCCTTCCGGCAAAGCCATGCAAAAGCCGCAGGGCACCAGGCTGATCTGACCCGGGGCCAGCACCAGCGGATGCTTCACGGCCGCGTGCAGGTCAAAACCGGCGGCATGCTGCGTCATCCTCCGGGGCAAAGGAACATCCTCGGCGCCGGGAACGCGCTTGACCTTTACTGTTATCGGACGGGGCAAGGGTCGGCCTCCATACCTTGTGTGGCGGCAAAAGGAGATCGCCGCGGGCGGTCGCCTGGGGCGCTGCGGCTATTTCGTAAACAGCGCAGCGGCTCGCATTAAGAGAATATCGGCGAAGTCGGCTTTGGACCGACAGGAGAGGTCCTCGCTGTGCCCGTCGGGCCAGAAAAGCACGGCGGCGACCGTGTCCGAGTCCATCGTCTGGGGCGGGTTGTAGACCATCAAATCGGCGTGCTTGGCGGCCAGTTTGCGCAGGATGCGCTGCGAATCAAACTCAGTCTCAAGGCTGAAGCCAATCATCCGCTGGTGGGGCTGCTTCTGCTGGCCGGCGGCGGCCAGGATGTCGGCGGTGGGCACGCAGCGAATGACCAACTCCTGCTCGCGGGCAATCTTGCGGCTTGGCACCTGCAAAGGCCGAAAATCCGCCGGAGCGGCGGCCATGATCAGCAGATCGGCAGCGGCAAACTCTGCCAGGACCGCATCATGCATCTGCTGTGTGGTCTGTACGGCAAGGGTGCGAACGCCCGCCGGCGGGCTGAGGGCCACGGGTCCGAGCACCAGCGTGACCTGGTGGCCCAAGCGCAGGGCGGCCTCGGCCAGCGCCATACCCATGCGGCCGCTGGAGCGATTGGCGATATAGCGGACCGGATCAATGGGCTCACGCGTGGGACCAGCGGTCAGCAGGATGCGCATGGCCGAAATCTTAGGGATTTGATGGGCCGCGGGCAAAGTCCCCGCTTCAACGCTGCACGCCAAAGTGCTTGCCGCTCTTAAGCTGGGCTGGGCTCAGGGCAAGGGTGAAAAATCCGGAGGCGGGGCGTGTCAGCGTCCAGCCGCTCTTGACGGCCAGCCGCAGCACATAAGTTCGCGAGCCGCTGAGCGTGAGGCGATAGCGTCCGGCCGAGTCGGTGATGGCGCCCACTTCGCCGCTGTCACGGCGGCCATTGGCGTTGAGATCAGCATAGACCACCCAGCCGGCCAGACCCAGCTCGCCGGTGTTGCGCACGCCATTGCCATTGGCATCATTAAAAACCATGCCGCCGACCAAGGCGCTGCTGCTCAGGCCAAAGTCGCAGTCGGTCGTGGTGCCGGTTACGCGGTAGGCGCCGACCGTGGTCAGGCGCAGGCCGGTGGCAGGCGCTACCCGCACGGTATAGGTTCCAAACGGCACCTCAGTGAACTGGTAGACGCCCAGGCTGTTGGACAGCGTGGTGGGCTCCTGGGCATCGCGGCGGCCGTTGCCGTTTTCGTCCAGCCAGACGCGCACGCTGGCCAGCGGAGGCTCATTGCTGTCGCGCCGGCCATTGGAATTGCGATCGCGGTAGACGCTGCCGCTGATGCGCATCGTGCTGTCGCCCAGCAGCCGGGCCGTGCGGAAGCCGTCGCCGGTGACCAGCAGCCTGCCATCGGGCTGGACAGCCATGGCCCGGGCCCCGCTGTCGACGCCCCAGTCGATGGTGGCAATGCCGTTGCCGCTGAAGGTGCTGTCCAGTGTGCCGCCGGAGCGGTAGCGGGCTATGAAATAATCGCCATTACGCCCGCCGGCCAGCAGAACTTTGCCATCGCTGCCAAGGGCTATGGCCCGTGGGTCGTCCAGGTCCGCGGTAGTGACAAGGCCGTCGCCGCCCCAGGAGTCATCGAGGCTGCCGCTGGCGCCAAACCGGGCGAGCTGCGCATGCTGGCCATCGTTGCCGGCCAGCATGATCTGGTCCTGCGGCCCGATGGCCATCGACAGCGGGATGGTCCCAAACTCGCCAAAGCGAAACAGCGTCTGGCCGGCCAGAGCACCGCTGGAGGTGTAACGGATCAGGGCGGCCTGTGTGTTGTAAGTGGGAGCCGCTTGGGTGGTGGCGACCACGACGATATGGCCGCTGCGCTGCAGACCAACACTACAGGCCGCGTCGGCGCGACCGAGATTGGTGCGCAATTTCCCGTCGGTATCAAAACTGCTGTCCAAGGCGCCGCCCGCTGTGAGCCGGGCCAGCACGATGTCGCCCAGCGACGAGCCGGCCAGGACGACCTTGCCGTCGGGTTGCAGCACCATGCCGGCGCTGGTTTCGTCATCGCCAAAGTCGACGTGGGCCACGCCCTCGGTTCCGAAGGTGGGATCCAGGGTGCCGTCGACGTTGTAGCGGACGACCACCATGTCGCGACTGTAAACCGTCCGCCGCTGCAGCGGATCATAGTTGCCGAAGACGCCCGTGCCGCCGACCAGGATTTTGCCGTTGGCCTGGACTGCGACCGCCGTGGGAATGTCCTCGGAGATGCTGCCGCCGGTCGAGAAATCCGTGATCATCTGCCCGCCAAAACCGAAGCTGGTATCCGGGGAGCCATCTCGCTTCAGGCGGATGATGACAAAATCCGCGATGCCGTAGCCATCGTGGCCGGCGATGACGATGGTGCCGCCGGGCCCCAGGGCAATGGCATTGGCTTGTTCGGTGGCGGGGAAAAAACTTCGCAGCAGGCCGCCGTCACCGAAGGAGGGATCGAGCTGCCCGGCCGCCAGCAGCGTGCGCGGTTCCAGAGCCTGTGCACAGCAGCGTGCAACGACCGATGGCTGCGAATTGCGGCGGTGGATCATATAGGAGCGATGGAGTCGCTAGCTTTTATACCGCCTCTGGCGCGCGGCGGCAACGCAGGGAACGGCAAAATTTGCCGAGTCTTGCTCAAAAGACGGAAAACTCCGGAATAATCGCTGGCGGGCGAACACGGCGGGCGACCGGTCGTATACAACCACAGCGCCTGGCCTTGCCGGCCACGCTGGCTCGCTGACCGGAACTTGCGTCACACAGGTTCGGGCGATGGGCCAAGGGCTGCTCTCAAGCAAGCCGTTGCGCCGGCCGATTAAGCAGGCGAGAACCAACTGACGAAGTTCCCATGCCACTGGGAATTCCCCCCGAGTCGTCGGCTGGTCGATGGTGGCTTGGGCGACCTTACTGACGCAGGCATCGCCACTGATGCCCCAATGCGCCGGGTCGCCATGCGGATTTGCAGCGCCGAAGTTGTAGCTGGCGCTGTGCATTCCACCTGACAACCAAACCCTCTGTAACCGGCCTTACGCCGGAAGGAGCCTTCGTGTCTACACAGACTACACCCGCCCCGCGCCTCCCCGTCTTTGGCCGCAGCCTCCTGGCATGGCTGGAAGCCCTGGAAGCACGCAGGTTAATGACTGGGTCCGTGACCAGCCTCACGCTGGTCAATGCCGATACCAACCAGGACCTGATGAACCTGACCAGCGGCACCACCCTGAACCTCGGCCAACTACCCACTACCAACCTCAACGTCCGCGCCAATGTTTCGGGCGCGGTCGAGAGCGTGCGCTTTTCGCTGGATGCGGCCAGTAACTATCGCACCGAAAGCAGCGCTCCTTATGCCTTGGCGGGCGATAACGCCGGTGACTACGGCGCCTGGACCCCGTCACTTGGCAACCACACCTTGGTGGCCACGCCCTATGACCGCGACAGCGCCTGGGGCACGGCCGGCCCGGCGCTGGCGGTGACGTTCTCAGTGGTCAATAGCGTGCCGGCGGCCCAGCCGGTCGTCGAGGGGCAACTGGTGGCCCCGCCGCAAAGCGCGGTCAACAAGGCCATCGCCTACCCGCTGGTGCGCTATAACCGTTACATCGCCGGGGGTGCCCACACCAATCAGCCCGGCACCAGCGGCGCCACGGAAGTTTTGGCCCTGGCGGCCTACCTGGGTAACACGTCCGCCGATGCGCGGCTGCTTCAGCAGATGCGCTATACGCTGACCGGCGGCAACGACATCACCGCCAACGGTGGATATCCGGCGCAGCATGAGCGCCACGTGACCACCATGTTCATTCTGGCCCGTCAGACCCCGCGCATCTGGAACCAGCTCAGCGACGTCGAAAGAACCAAGGTCGACCTGCTGATGAAAGGCTCGCTGGTGGCGACGGCCTTTACCACCAGCGACAACAATCCCTACATCCGTAGCGGCACCCAGCAGCGGGCCTTGGATGGCGACAGCAACCTCAGCCGCACCTGGAACGCCAACTATCGCGAAGGCATGGCCGGCGGCGTACTGGCGGGGATCGCCTATTTTGGCATCCAGGGCGCAACCAATATCCTGGCCAGTTATGACCACGCGGCCTTCACCGCGCAGGTGCGCAGTTACGGCCTGAGCAACATGTACGAGACGTTCAACTGGAAGAACGCCAATCCGTCCTCGGCGGCGCCGACGGGCCAGATGATCCAGGATGCCATCCGCAGCTATCGCTATTTTGGCCAGGGGCTGGACAACCCCATGGGCATCTTCTGGAAGCTGACCAGCTATACCTTCAGCGGCACGGTCAGCGCCGGCCTCAACGGCGGGGCGGGCTACAAGGGAGGCGGCCGCATCGTCAGCGGCGCTGAGGGGCTGCCCAATAAGGGCGCTCTGGGCATGCTCATGGAGTTCAATACGGTGGATGCCAACGGGCCGCGCAGCTCGGCAAGCTATTCCTACGACGGCTGGCGGACCAACCTGGCCAACCAGTTGGCGCTGATCGGCGGCGGGCTGTGGAATGCGGCCTCGGCCGATGCCACCAACTCGGTGTCGCGACTGAGCATCGGCTCCACCGACCTGTGGTACAAGCTGGACCGCGGATACATCGATTACTACAAGGGCAGCGCCCGCAGCACCTATTACAGCACGGCCACCGACAAGGGCTACGAGTTCACCCGTCCGCTATGGGAGCAGGTGCTGGCGGCGTTCCATGGTGTGTGAAGGGATGCGATCGGCCGAGAGCTACCGCACCAGAACCACCGAGGCTCCGCCCTTGGCCGGGCCGGCGGCCTCGTCGTAGTAAAACTCGCCGTTGTTCTTGAGGTCGATGCTCTTGAACAGGCCGCTGCCGCGGAAGACCAGGTTGTTCTTCATCACCAGGGCGCCGCCGGGCGATTCGATCTGGGCGGTGATGGTGACGTTGTTGGTCTTGCTGTCGCCAAAGGTGCGCGAACTGCCAATCTGGTAGATCTTCAGGTTCGACGGGATGCTGCCGGAGGCGGTCAGGTTGGCGTCGATGATGACGTTGCCGTTGATATAGACAGTCGCGGGCCCCGAGAAGGACAAATTGGCGTTCAGACGGAGGGATGTGAACCAGTAGGTTCCGCCGGGCAGGGTCGTGGTGCTGTTGACGGTGTAGGTGCGCGAGATGCCGCCGGGATTGGTGCCCGGGGACCAGGCCGGAGACGTGGGCGTGGGCAGGGCCGTACTCAGCGTAGTGGTGCTGCCGGTGACGGTCATGCTGCCGCTCACACTCCCGCCCGGCCCAAGTTGCACGTCGCCTCTGATCTCGGTGTTGTTTTTCGGATCCACTATGCCATTGGAGCCCACCAGCACATTGGATGAGGCGTTGGACTGGTTGGGATTGGTAGTCACCGATGAGTTGTAGCTGGCGAAGAAGGCATTGTTCTTCAAGCCGATGGCGGTAATCATGGAACCCAAGCCCATGAAGCCGCTCTTGTTACTGAACGTGACGCGGGCCGTGGCCGAGGCCGTCACCTGGCAAGTGTTCTGGCCCACCAGTCGGGCGAAAATCAGCTCTACGGAGCGAGAGGCGGTGACGCGGGCGGCGTTGGCACCGGATTCGGCCGCTCCGGACAGAGTGGTAAAGGTGCGGGCGGTATTGTCCCACGTGCCGTAGGCGATGTCGGTACTGGCGATCGTGACGGGCGTGCCGTCGCAGTTATTAGCCGCGGCGATGGCGATGGCGCTAGTGCGACCCGCCGCCGGGCTGGTGCCCAAACCGCTGGCCGCAGCGCGCGCGGCCGCATCCACGGCGGCCGCAAGCTGGGATTTGGCAAGCTGGGTGCGGCCGTAATCGACGCCCAGCGAGATCAGGGCTCCCAACGCCACGAAGATCACCGCGACGTACATGGTGACGCTGCCACGCCGCCGGACGGGGAGATTGTGATATTGACGGGCCATCAATGCGCTCTATCGGCGCGGATGGGGGGCTGGTTAAGCGACCTGCGACAGAATGGCACCCCTGCAGGCCTTATTCCGCCGCGCCTTTGACGAACTCATTATAGAGATGGGCATAGGTACCGCCGGTGCCCAGAAGCTGGCGGTGGGTGCCGCGTTCGACGATCCGGCCCTGGTCCAGGACCAGGATCTGGTCGGCCCGCAGGATGGTGCTCAGGCGATGGGCCACGATGAACGTAGTGCGGTTTTCCAGCAGTTTCTCCAAGGAGCGCTGCACCACCTGCTCGGTTTCGGTGTCGACGGAGCTGGTGGCCTCATCCAGCAGGAAGATGCGCGGATCGGCCAGGAAGGCTCGCGTAAAACAGATGAGCTGGCGCTGGCCCAGGCTCATATTGGCCCCGCGCTCACCCACCTGGGTGGCAAAGCCCTGCTGCAGGTCCATGATGGCGTCGCAGGAACCGATGGCACGGGCGGCTTCGATCACCTGCTGGTCCGTGGCCTGGGGGCGGGCATAGCGGATGTTGTCCATCACCGTGCCGCTGAACAGGTAATTGACCTGGAGCACCAGGCCCATCTGGCGGTGCAGCGAATCGCCGGTGACGTAGCGGATGTCGTGCTCATCCACCAAAACGCGGCCCTGCTGCGGCTGATAGAAACGGGCGATCAGGGAAATGATGCTGCTCTTGCCGCTGCCGGTGTGGCCGACCAGGGCCACCATCTGTCCGCGCTGGGCTTCAAAGTTGACATCAAAGAGCACCGGTCGCTCGGGCTGATAGCCGAAGGTGACGTTTTCGAAGCGAACGTTGCCGCCGATGGGCGGCAGGTCAATGGCGCTGGGCTGGTCCTGGACCTGCGGCTGGGTGTCCAGCAGGTTGAAGATGCGTTCGGCCCCGGCCAGGGCCATGGTCAGGCCGTTGTGAAAGTTGCCCAGGTTCAAGATGGGGTTCATGAACCAGTCCCAGTAAAGGAAGGCGGCCACGACCGAGCCCACCTGCTTGATGCTTCCGCTGGCGTAGAGATAGCCGCCCACGACCAGGATGATGACCCGGCCGGTGGTTCCCACCAGCGACAAGAGAGGCTGGTAGACGCCGTTGATGCGGGCGGCATAGAGGTTGTTGAGGGTGTTGCGGTCCTGCAGTTCGTTGAAGCGGTCGAGGTTGGGGCTCTGGCGGTTGAAGGCCGTCACCACGCGCACGCCGGAGATGTTCTCGGCCAGGTTGGTGGAAACGCGCGTGAAATGCTCGCGCACCATCTGCCAGGCGACGGAGATACGGCTGCGATAGATGCGGTGCATGACCACCAGGATCGGTCCCAGCCAGGCAACGGCCAGAAACAGCCGCGGCTCGGTCCACAGCAGCATGCCGGCGGCCACCACCAGCATCAGGGAGTTCTTGAGCACCTGGTCGATGCCCCAGACGTTGATTTCGCGCAGGGAGCCCAGGTCGCTGGTGCAGCGGCTGATGATGCGCCCGAGCTTGGTTCGGTCATAGAAGCTCATCGACAGCCGCTGCAGGTGTACGAACAGCGACCGCAGCAGGCCGAACTGCACGCGCTCCCCGGCGTTGGTCATCACCAGGATGCTGGCCCGGTGCAGCACCAGCACCATGGCCAAAACGCAGGCCCAGGTCAGGACCACAAAGACGACGAACCAGATGGCTTGCCGGGCCACGCCCTGGCCGAGTTGGCGCGGGCTGGTGGCGAACTCGCCGGCAATGTTGACGATCCAGCCGATGAAGGTGGGCCCCATCATTTCCAGGACCGTCATCACGGCGCCCAGCGCCAGGCCCAGGGCATAGTGCCCCTTATAGGGGACCCAGAGGCCCAGCAGCCGCCGGACCAGCGGCCACTCCAGCGGCTTGTAGCGCGGCTCTTCGTCGCCGCCGCCGAGGTCGGTCTGCGGCAGCGGCGGGGGGGCCAGAAGTTTTTTCAGGCGGCGAAGCAGCATTCGTTTCCCTGGACTACACCTGTTCGTCACTCTCGGCCGCGACCGGAGACGGGACCTCCAGTTGCTTGCTGTCGCGCATGCGGTCCATGTGCGAGGGCTGTTCTTCACCCAGGATGTCGGCATCGCCGTGTAACTGGGCATAGGCGATGGTGCGGTAATGGCCGGGCTGCCGCAGCAGTTGTTCGTGGGTGCCTTTTTGCGTGATGCGCCCATCTTCCAGGACCAGGACCATGTCGGCCTGTTTCACGGTGCTGATGCGGTGGGCCACAATGAAGGTGGTGTGCCCCTGCATGACGAACTTCATGCCGCGCCGGATCAGGTCCTCGGTCTGCGGGTCGATGGCGGCCGTGGCATCATCCAGCACCAGGACGCGCGGGTTGGAGAGGATCGCCCGGGCGATGGCCAGGCGCTGGCGCTGGCCCCCGGAAAGGCTGGAGCCGCGCTCGCCGACGACGGTGCCATAGCCCTTGGGCAGCGATTCCACAAAGTCATGGGCCTGGGAGAGGCGCGAGGCGGCCTCGACCTCGCCCCCGCGAATGTGCGGCCGACCATAGGCGATGTTCGCCTCGACCGAGTCCGAAAACAGGTAGGTCTCCTGGAAGACATAGGCCACCTGCGTCCGCAGGCTGTCGAGGCGCACCTGGCGCACGTCCACCCCGTCGATCAGGATACGCCCGTGCTGTGGGTCGTAGAAACGGGCCAGGAGCTGCACCAGCGTGGTCTTGCCGGCGCCGGTGGGGCCGACGATGGCCACGATAGATCCGCCGGGGACCTGGAAATCCACATCATGCAGCACAGGGTTTTCGGGGTTGTAACCGAAGGTCACGCGCTCGAAGCGAACGGTGCCCGGTCCCGGCGGCAAGGCCCTGGCCTGCTGCGTGGCTGGCGCCGTGGAAGCGGTCATCAACACTTCGTGCAGGCGCCGCGCTGAGACGATGGCGTTCTGGTACTGGTCGTTAAGCGGGGCCACCTGCTGCAGCCGCCCCAGAATCGCCCCCATGGCCGCACCCAGCATGAGAATGTCCCCCGGCAGCAGCCGGCCACCGATGATCAGCACGCCGGCGGCCAGAAACAGCGTCAGGTGCGAGGCCATGGCGATGCCGCGAATGATGGGGTTGAAATTGGCCGACAGGCGGATGCGGCGCATGACGCGCCCGAAGTAGGTGTCGGCGTTGCGGTTGAACTTGTCGATCTCGTATTGCTCGGTGGCAAAGGCCTTGACCACGTGCACGCCGGCGATGTTCTCGGTCAGCATGGAAACGGCCTGGTCGCCGGATTCCATGACGGCCTTGAGGGCGGGCTGCATCTTGCGGCTGAAGCGCAGGATATACCAGGTCCAGATGGGCACCGGGGCCAGCGCCAGCGCCGCCACCCAGGGCGAGCGGCTCATCAGCAGGGCGATATAGCCGCCGACCGTCAGCACGATCTCCAGGCTCATCAACATCGCCGAGTTGACGAAGGCGCGGACGTTTTGCAGATCGGTCAGGGCGCGGTTGATGAGCTGGCCGCTGGATAGCGCATCATGGAAGGAAAAGCCCACGCGCTGGAGCTTGTCGTAGATGGCCTCGCGCAGGTAGTAGACCATCTGCATACTCATGCGCATGTTGGCGGTCTCGCGCAGGTAGCGCAGCACGGCCATGCTCACCGCCAAAGCCAGCAGCACGGCCACGACATGGCGAAGCTGGGTCGCCTGCGTATTGGAGCTGCAAATCCAACTGAAAAAGCCCGCCGGCACCCGGCCGCCCAGGTCCAGGGCCTTCACCTGGTTGATGGCCAGGGCGGTCTGTCGCACCGCCAGCACCTCAGCGCCCATCCACAGGACCAGGTAGAGGCACGCGGTCAGCGCCAGCCAGCGCACCGGTTTGCAGAAGGAAAACATCCACGCCAGCAGGCGGCGATTGCTGATAGCCGGTGCCGCGGTGGCTGAGGCCAAAGGGTGTTCGATGGCGGGCGCGGAGCTTGAGGACACGTCTGCGAACTCTGGAAAACGGCTTACGCTAACTACCACGGCCGAGTCGTCAACCCCGATTTTTTCGTTATTCCTGAAAAAAGGGGTACAGACGACAAATTTTACCCAGCTTCAGTTAAGTGGCTTGCTGAATCGCCCGTTCTAAAGGGTAACGCCGCCGCTGCGGTGGCGGTCGGCGCACGTTTACCGGACGGGCATGGAACCTGCGGACACATCCCGAGTCCTTCTGGAAGACCTCAGCGCCCAGGTCCTGGCCACCGATCCCTCGGTCACTCAACACGTTGAGCAACTGCGGGCCGGCATTGAGCAGGCCCTGGCGGTTTGCCAGGGCGATTCGGCCGTCTTGCCGGTCCTGCAACTGGCTGCGGCAGCCCTCAAATCAGCGGCAGAAGGCCATGCAATAGACAAAGCCACATTGCTGGGACATCTGGCCGGCGGGCTGGCGATGGCCAGTGCCCAGTGCTCGCAGCAGGCCGAACAGGACCTGGCGTCTTTGGACCAGGTATGCCGCTCGCTGCGGTCGTTGATCCCCGGCGCTGAGGCGGGACCGATAACTCCAGCCAAACCCACCGCCGCGCCAGCCTGGGGCGCTGATGCCGACCTGATGCGGGAGTTTGCCGTGGAGAGCTGCGAGCGTCTGGCCGGGGCCGAAGCGGCCCTGCTGGCGCTGGAGAGCGATCCGGCCAACGCGGAAAACGTCAACACGGTTTTGCGCTCCTTCCACACGATCAAAGGCGCGGCGGGTTTTCTGGGTCTGGAGGCCATTCAGCGGCTGGCCCATCTGGCGGAAAACCTGCTGATTCGGGCCCGCGATGGACAATTGCGGCTGGCCGGAGTGCATGCGGACCTGGCGCTGAAGTCGTGCGACCTGCTGCGCACGATGGTGCAGAACCCGGCGGCAGCCGCGCCGGCGGCCATGGATGCGATCCTTTCGCGACTGGCCGAATTCGACGGCAAGGCCGAGCCGCAAACTAACCCCGCCAATGCCCCTGCCCCCGTGCCGGCCCCCGCGCCCGCTGCGGCGGTCGAGCCGCAACCGGCTACGGCCAATGTCGCGTCGGTCGGTGCCAGCGAAGGTAGCGTGCGCATCGGCACCCGGCGCATGGATGAACTGATCAACCTCGTGGGCGAACTGGTCATCGCGCACTCCATCGTGGCATCGGAGTCAGCCACCAGCAGTAACGCCAACCTGCTGCGCCACGTGGGCCAGGCGCAGAAGATCATTCGCGAGCTTCAGGACCTGACCATGGGGCTGCGAATGGTGCCGCTGCGGGCGACGTTCCAGAAGATGTCGCGCCTGGTGCACGACCTGTCGCGCAAAAGCGGCAAGCCCGTGCAACTGGTCATCCAGGGCCAGGACACCGAGATCGACCGCAACATGGTCGAGGTGCTGGCCGATCCGCTGGTGCACATGATCCGCAACGCCGTGGACCATGGCCTGGAGGATGTCGAGCAGCGCCGCCAGCAGGGCAAGAGCGAAGCCGGCACCCTCACGCTTTCGGCATCCCATTGCGAAGGCAATGTGCTGATCGAGCTGAGCGATGACGGCCGAGGCCTGGACCGCGCCCGAATCCTGGAAAAAGCCGTGGAGCGGGGCCTGGTGGGCGCCCAGCAGACGCTGGCCGAGCCGCAGATTGATGCGCTGATCTTCCATCCCGGCCTGTCGACCGCCCAGACCGTGACGGATGTTTCCGGCCGCGGCGTGGGCATGGACGTGGTGCGGCGTAACGTCGAGCAACTGCGAGGGCGCATCGAGGTGCGCTCCACGCCCGGCCAGGGCACGCGCTTTTCACTGCGCCTGCCGCTGACCATGGCCATTGTGGACGCCATGGCCCTGCGCGTAGGAACCGAGCAGTATCTGCTGCCGACCATCTCCATCCAGCGCAGCTATCGCCCGGCCAAAGACAGTGTGCGGTCCATCCTGGGCCAGGGCGAGCTGGCGGTACTGGGCGATCAGATGCTGCCGGTGATTCGCCTGCACAAGATGTTCGGCGTCGAAGGCGCGGTCCAGGAGCCGGCCGAGGCGCTGCTGGTGGTGGTGGAGGCCGACGGCCGGCGCTGTGCCCTGATGGTGGACCAGCTCCTGGGCCAGCAGCAGGTGGTCGTCAAGGCCTTGGGGGCAACCTTCGCCAATACCAGGGGCGTCTGTGGGGGCGCCATCCTGGGTAACGGAAAAGTAGGACTGATCTTGGACGCGGCCGGTCTGCTGCGCATGGCGCAGGAGATGCCGGCGACTTAATGGAGCAGCAACGATGAGCGCAACAGCCAAACGCAACCTGGGCGGCAAGTACCTGGCTTTCACGCTGGCCGGCGAACAGTACGGCTTGGAGATCCAGAAGGTCCGCGAAATCATCGGGATCATGGCCATCACCGCCGTGCCGCGCATGCCCAGCTACATCAAGGGCGTGATCAACCTGCGCGGGCGAGTCATCCCCGTGCAGGCCTTGCGCACCAAGTTCAATCTGCCGGAGCAGGACGGCGGCTGCATCGTGGTGGTGCGGCTGGGCGAGACGGAAATGGGCCTGATCGTCGATGGCGTGTGCGAGGTGCGCAACATTCCCGCCGAACAGATTGACGATGTGCCCAGCTTCGGCGCCCAGGTCGACACGCGCTTCATCCTGGGCATCGGCAAGAACGATCAGCGCATCACCATTCTGCTGGACATCGAGCAAATCCTTGGAGTGCAGGAGCGCGCCAAGGACGCGGCCTGAGAATCCCTTTTTACCTACGCGTGAAACGACCAACCCCAAGCTGAAAAACTCATAGGAGCGACCATGAAACTGACCATTGGCAAACGTATCGGACTGCTGCTGAGCCTGGTGCTGCTGATTACGGGCATCCTGGCCACGGTGGGCATCGTGGAAATGATGGGCGTGAAGACGGCGGTGGACGACCTGACGCGGGTCCATATACCGCTGACCGATGCCCTGCGCAAGGTGGATGCCGAGGCCGCCGACCAGAACCTGGTGGCGACCATGGCCATGAGCAAGGGAAGCTCGCGCCTGGAGGAATACGCGCGCAGTGGTGTCGAGCTGGATAAGAACCTGAAACTGGCCCACCAGATCGTCGAGAGCGACGAGGAACTGGTGGCCCGGGGTTTCCCCGCCATGCTTCAGGAAATCGACCGACTGCATGATGCCTTTGAAGCCAGGGGCCAGCAGGTCCTGGAGGCAGTCAAGAGCGGCAAGGAGCAGGCGACGACGCTGGTGGCCGTGGAGGCCATGCACAAGGCTTTCGAAGCGTTTATGGGCAAGATCGACGAGGTTGTGACCCGCAACGAGAACGAGTCCACAGCGGTGGCGGCCAAGGCCGGGCGCTCGGTGGCCGTGGGACGCACGCTGCTGATTGCCCTGGGCATTGCCGCCGTGGTGCTGGGCACGGTGCTGGGCAGCATATTGGCCCGCGGCATCGTGCGCACGCTGACGAGCATTATCGATGGGCTCTACGAAGGCGCCGAGCAGACCTCATCGGCGGCCGGCCAGGTGTCGTCGGCCAGCCAGTCGCTGGCCCAGGGCGCCAGCGAGCAGGCGGCCTCGATCGAGGAGACCACCAGCAGCGTCGAGGAACTGGCATCCATGACCCGGCAGAACGCCGCCAACGCCACCCAGGCCAAGACGCTGGCCGAGGGAGCACGCAGCAGCGCCGACCGCGGCTTGCAGGCCATGCTGCGTATGAGTACGGCCATGGGTGATATCCAGAAGTCCTCGGAGGACACCTCCAAGATCGTGAAGGCCATCGACGAGATCGCCTTCCAGACCAATCTGCTGGCCTTGAACGCGGCCGTCGAGGCGGCCCGCGCCGGCGAGGCGGGTAAGAGCTTCGCGGTGGTCGCTGAGGAAGTTCGCAACCTGGCCCAGCGCAGCGCCGAGGCCGCGCGCAGCACCGCCAGCCTGATCGAACAGGCCGTCAAGAGCGCCAGCGGCGGCGTGCAGATCAGCCAGGAAGTGGGCAGCGTGTTCAAGGAAATCAACGACGGTTCGCGCAAGGTCAACGACCTGGTCGGCGAGATTGCCGCTGCGTGCAATGAACAGGCGCAGGGCATCGATCAGATCAGCACCGCCGTGGGCCAGATGGATACGGTCACGCAGCAGAATGCGGCCAATGCCGAAGAGTCGGCGTCGGCCGCCGAGGAACTCAGCGCCCAGGCCGAGTCGCTGAACAAGATGGTGCTGGACCTGCGCGGGCTGGTGGGAGGCTCAGGCAAGCAGCGCGGTGCGACCGCCCCCGCTGCGCAGCACGCGCATGTGGCGCCCAAGCTGCATGCAACGCTGCCGGCGGCCAGGAACGCCAAGTCCGCCAGGTTGCACAAGCCGGTGGCCGGCCAGGGTCACCCGCAGGCCGCGCCCAAGGCGGCCGAAGTGGCCATCCCCTTTGAGAACCAGGAGGTTCTGTCCAAGTTCTAAGTGTCCGCGCGCGGCGCAAGGACCTCGTGGAATTAGAGACCGATGGTTCAGTCACTGCTCCAAACTCCGCAGCTCAGTGAAGCCCAGTTCTGGTCGCTGAGCAGCATGGTCCGCGGATTGTGCGGCATCCATCTGCACGACGGTAAGATGGCCCTGGTGCGGGCGCGGCTGAACAAGCGGCTGCGCGCCAGGGGACTGGACAGTTTCGGTCAGTACCTGGAGGCCTTGCGCAACGATGACGGCGGCGAAACCGCCGCCATGCTTGATGAGCTGTCCACGAACCTGACCTGCTTCTTCCGCGAGCCGAGACATTTCCAGTATCTGCGGGACGTGGCGCTGCCGGCACTCTTGCGGCAGCGGGGCGGCACTCGCCGCCTGCGCCTGTGGAGTGCCGGCTGCTCCTCGGGCGAGGAGCCCTACTCCATCGCCATGACGGTGCGCGGGGTTCTGGCCGGCCGCGGCGACTGGGACGCGGCCATCCTGGGCACCGACTTGTCGCTGCGTATGCTGCAGCGAGCGCAGGATGCCGTTTACAGCCGCCAGCGCTTGCAGACGGTGCCCTCGGCGATGGTCAGCGAGCATTTCCGGGTCCTAGAGGGCGGGCAGCGTTACCAGGTGCGCCCGGAGCTGCGCCGGCTGGTGTCGCTGGCCTATCTGAACCTCGTCGAGCCCTGGCCCATGAAGGGGCAGTTCGACGTGATCTTCTGTCGCAACGTGATGATCTATTTTGACAAGCCCACGCAGGCCCAACTGGTGGAGCGTTTTTGGAACCAGCTGGCGCCCGGCGGAACCTTGTTCATCGGACATTCGGAGAGCCTGGCGGGCATCACGCACCGCTTCCGGTACGTGCAGCCGACCGTCTATGAGAAACCCTGAGTGATCGGAGGGGTTCGTGAAGCACGTGGTTGGTGTAGCTGACATGAAGATTTCGCCGCAGAGCGGCGACCTGATCGTGACCCACGCCCTGGGCAGTTGCCTGGGGCTGGCGGCCCACGACGCCAGCGCCGCCGTAGGCGGCATGCTGCACGTCATGATGCCCACGGCCACCGCCAACCCCGAGAAGGCCAAGGCCAACCCGTGGCTGTTCGTAGACGTGGCGGTGCCGGCGTTCTTCGCGGCGCTGGAAGCGGCGGGGGCCTCGCGGCGGCGCTGCAAGCTCAAGGTGGCCGGCGGCGCCATGGTGTGCGGCAACGACTATTTCGAGATCGGTAAGCGCAACCACATCGTGCTCAAGAAGGTGCTGTGGAAGAGCGGCATCCTGATCGATGCCGAGGACGTGGGCGGGAACTTTGCCCGCACCATGTACATGGAAATCGGCTCTGGGCGCGTGTGGCTCAGCAGCGGCGGCAAGGAGTGGGCGCTGTAGGTGGTTCTTAGATAAGGAGGCCCCATGCCTCTGAATGTGTTGGTGGTTGATGACAGTGCCGTGGTCCGAACCATGATCGTGCGCACGTTGCGCATGGCCGGTCTGGACATTGGCGAAGTGCATGAAGCCGGCGACGGACAGGCCGGCCTGGACACCCTGGAAGAACACTGGGTGGACGTGGTCTTTGCCGACTTGAACATGCCCGGCATGAACGGCGAAGAGATGATTGACCACATCCGCGCCAATCCGACCTGGGCCGATCTGCCCCTGATCGTGGTGTCCACCGAGGGCAGCCAGACGCGCATCAAGCGGCTGGAGGAGAAAAAGGCCCGCTTCATCCATAAACCCTTCACGCCCGAGGCGGTGCGCAGCGTGGTCAACCAGACGCTGGGGATTGCCAATGACTAACTACGACTCCATTCTCCGCGACGTGGCCGCCAGGACGCTGGAGGGGCTGGCGATGATGTTCCTGGTGCCACCGGACGAAGCGCCTGCCCGCGGCAGGGCAGTCTTGTGCGCGGGGGTCGCCTTCAGCGGGCCGCTGCAGGGACGCCTGGTGCTGGAGGCTTGCCCCGGTCTGGTGCGCTCGCTGGCCGGCAACATGCTGGGCCTGGAGGACCACCAGAACCCCAGCCAGCAGCAGCAGGGCGACGCCCTGAAAGAACTGGCCAACGTGGTCTGCGGCAATCTGCTGCCGGAACTGGCCGGGGACCGCGAGGTGTTTCACCTGGATGCGCCCGAGCTGACCGCCCGGGTGCCGACCGAGGCTGCCGACGGCCAGGCCGAAGTGGCCGCGGACGCCGGATGGCTGCGTCTGCGGCTGTATATGAAGCAGGGGGCCCTGTTGGAGGCCACGCCATGATCCGCGTGCTGGTGGTGGATGATTCGGCCGTGGTGCGCCGCGTGCTCAGCGAGCATTTGTCCAAGGCCACCGACATCGAGGTGGTCGGGACCGCCATCGATCCGTTCGTGGCTCGTCAGAAGATCATTACGCTGCGCCCGGATGTGCTGACGTTGGACGTGGAAATGCCGCGCATGGACGGCCTGACATTTCTGGGCAAGCTGATGAAGTATCATCCGCTGCCGGTGATCGTGGTCAGCTCGGTGACGCCCAAGGGCAGCGAAGCCGCCATCCGGGCCCTGGAACTGGGCGCGGTGGACGTGATTTCCAAGCCCGGACCGGCCTACTCGGTCGGCGAAATCGCCCAGATGCTGGCCGACCGCATTCGGGCGGCCGCCGCCGCGCGGCGCTGCGCCGCGGAGGTTACGCAGCCCAATTCGCCGCCGCCGCCCGCGCCGCCACCCCGCATCGAGAGCACCGTGGCCGCCAACAGGATCCTGGCCATCGGCGCTTCGACCGGCGGCACCGAGGCCATCAAGCGCGTCTTGTGTGGTTTGCCGGCCGACGCCCCGCCGACGCTGATTGTCCAGCACATGCCGGCCGCCTTTACTGCCAGTTTCGCCCAGCGCCTCAACGACCTGTGTCCCATGGAAGTGCGCGAGGCGGTCAACGGCGATGTCGTGACGGCCGGCCTGGCCCTGGTGGCGCCGGGCAACCGGCACATGGCCTTGCGCCGTCGCGGCGGACGCTGGAGCGTGGAGATCAAGGACGGTCCGCTGGTCCACCATCAGCGCCCCAGCGTGGATGTGCTGTTTCATTCGGTGGCCCAGCATGCCGGAGCCGATGCGGTCGGCGCCCTGTTGACGGGCATGGGGGCCGATGGCGCCCGGGGGCTTCTGGCCATGCGGCAGGCAGGGGCCTATACGCTGGCTCAGGATGAGCAGAGCTGCGTGGTGTTTGGCATGCCCAAGGAGGCCATCCAGGCTGGGGCCGTCATGGAGACCAGTTCGATACAGCACATGCCCCGCCACATCCTGGAGGCGCTGGCGCGGCGTAACAGCTCGGCGGCCTGAATCAGCGTTCATCCGTGGAACACCAGCCATGAGCGATGCGCACAACAACACCGGCTGCCCGCCCGCCCCGCCCCAGGGACTGAATGAGGCACGCGCCCAGGCCCAGGCGGCGCGGCGCGAGTTGGAGGAGACCAACTGTCAGCTCGAACAGGCCATCGAGCGCGCCAACCAATTGGCAGTGGCGGCCGAGATGGCCAGCATCGCCAAAAGCGAATTCCTGGCCCGCATGAGCCACGAAATCCGCACTCCCATGAATGCCATTGTGGGTATGACCGAGCTGGCGCTGGACACGCCGCTCAGCGATGAACAGCGGGACTACCTGGAAACCATCAAGTCGTCGGCCGACGCGCTGTTGACGCTGATCAACGATATTCTGGACTTCTCCAAGATCGAGGCCGGCAAGCTCACGCTCGACCCGGCTGATTTCCGCCTGCGCGATACGCTGCACAGCGCCATCAGCCCCTTGGCGGTGCGGGCCCATGGCAAGGGGCTGGAGCTGGCCTCGCATGTCGACGCGGCCGTGGCCGACGCCCTGGTGGCCGACGCGCCGCGCCTGCGGCAGATCCTGATCAACCTCGTGGGCAACGCCATCAAGTTCACCGACCAGGGCGAGGTCATCGTCAGTGTCAGCGCCGACCGCCAGGACGAGCACGAGGTGTTGCTGCATTTCCGCGTCTCCGACACCGGCATTGGCATCGCCGCCGACAAGCTGCAACTGATTTTCGACGCCTTCGCCCAGGCCGACGGCACCATCACGCGCAAGCACGGCGGCACGGGCCTGGGCTTGTCGATCTCGCGGCAACTGGTGCAGATGATGGGCGGGCGCATCTGGGTCGAGAGTATCGTGGGCCTGGGCAGCACCTTCCACTTCACCGCGATGGTGAAACGCCAGGTGTCGGCCGCGGAAGATGATGATGGGCCCGTGTTGGCCCAGCTATCCAACCTGCGCGTCCTGGTGGTGGACGACAATGCCACCAACCGGCGCATCCTCGAGGAGACGCTGGCCAGTTGGAAGATGCCCGCGGTGTGCGCTGAAAGCGGTCCCACGGCCTTGCGCCTGCTCAGCGAAGCACAGCAGGGCGGGCGCGGCTTTGACATGGTGATTCTGGACGGCTGCATGCCCGAGATGGACGGCTTTGCCGTCGCCCAGGCCGTGCGCCGCGACCCGAAGCTGGCCGGTACGCGCATCCTGATGCTCACGTCCAGCGGCGACCGGGTCAGTGCCCAGCGCCGCCGCGAACTGGGCCTGGCGGCCTACCTGAGCAAGCCCGCCAGCCCGTCGATGCTTCTGAATTCGATCGTGTCGGTGGTTCATGACACCCCCAGGTCCGCCGCCGCCGGCGTCGGCCAGGAAGCTGCCGCCGATGTGCCGGCGCTGCACATCCTGGTGGCCGAGGACAACGCGGTAAACCAGAAGCTGGCCGCGCGGCTGCTGGAGAAATGGGGCCATAGCGTGGTGGTCGTGGGTGACGGGCAGGCGGCTCTGCAGGCCGTGCAGCAGGAACGCTTCGACGTGCTGCTGACCGATATCCAGATGCCCGTGCTGGACGGCCTGGAACTGACAGCGCGCATCCGCCAACTGGAACAGGAAACCCACCAGCACCTGCCGATCATCGCCCTGACGGCTCATGCCACGCAGCAGGACAAGGCCCAGTGCCTGGAGGCAGGCATGGACGCCTACGTCTCCAAGCCGATTCGCCGGCAGGAGCTGCTGGCGGCGCTAAGCCAGATTACACCGGCGCGGTCCGCCGGCTCCTGCGGCTGCGATGATGCGGGCAAGACGCCCTTTGACATCGAGCACCTGCTGGAGCGCCTGGGCGGCGATGCCGATCTGCTGAAAGAGATCGTCCAGTTGTTCCTGAAGGATTGCCCCCAGCTCATGGCCGAGATCCGCGCCGCGATGCAAAGCACGCAGGCTCAGCGCCTGTCGCGCGCCGCCCATACGCTCAAGGGCTCGGTGGGCAACTTTGCGGCCGGCGATGCTCACGCCGCCGCTTTGGCTCTGGAGATGGCTGCCCGGCAGAGCAACTGGGCCGCGGCCACCGAGGCCCTTGGCCGCCTGGATGAAGAGATGTCGCGCCTCTGCGGCGCGCTGCACAAGACCCTGGGAGGCGATACGCCATGCGCTTGCTGATTGCCGAGGATGATTGCGTCACCCGCCGCGTGCTGGAGACCATGCTCCGCAAATGGGGCCACGAAGTCGTCGTGGCCTGCGACGGCAACCAGGCCTGGCAAATGCTCCAGGAGCCCACCGCGCCCAAGCTGGTGGTGCTGGACTGGATGATGCCCGCCATGGACGGCATCGACGTCTGCCGCAAGGTGCGCGCCCTGCCGAGCGACATTCGCCCCCATATCATTCTGCTGACCGGCAAACAGCAGGTGAAGGACCTGGTCGAAGGCATCGTCGCCGGCGCCGATGATTACATGAGCAAACCCTTCGAGCCGGCGGAACTGAAGGTCCGCATTCACGCCGGTGAGCGCGTCCTGCAGTTGCAGGCCGAATCCCTGGAGGCCCGCGAGGCCCTGCGCCACCAGGCCACCCACGATAGCCTGACCGGGCTGGCCAACCGCGCCGCCATCCTCCAGCGCCTGCAGCAGGAATGTCACCGCAGCCAGCGCAGCGGCCTGCCGCTGTGCGTCATCCTCGGAGATGTGGACCACTTCAAGAAGATCAACGATGCCTACGGCCACCAGGCTGGTGACGTGGTGCTGGAGGAGGTCGCCGGACGCCTGGCCACCGCCGTCCGTTCCTATGAACAGGTCGGGCGCTACGGCGGCGAGGAATTCCTGGCCGTGGTCTGCGACTGCGACCTGGCCGGCGGCCAAACGGTGGCCCAGCGCCTCTGTGAACTGGTGGCACAGACACCCGTGCCCCTGGGCGAAAACGCGATACCCGTGACCCTGAGTCTGGGCGTGGTTTGCAGCAGCCAACTGACGCTCTGTACGCCCGATGAACTGGTGCGCGCTGCCGATGCGGCCATGTACGCCGCCAAGCGAAACGGCCGCAACCGCGTGGAATGGGCCGTGCCCCAGCCGGTGGTCCATTCCCGGGTAGCCTGAGTGCGACCAGGCCTGACGCAAGATAAGCCGATCGATCACGCCGCGGTGGGAACGGATAACGCCGGGTTGGCGTAGACCCCATAATAAAAATCGGCGGCCGCCTCGTAGGCCTCCAGCATGCGCGGCAGCACCTGTGGCGTGTCGTAGCGCTGCCGTGCGGTGGCGTGGGCGGCCAGGGCGCACTGCTGGGCAAAGCTGCGATCCGCCAGCATCCGATCGATGGCCACCGCCATCTCAAAGGGACTGGACGGCGTGACCACCAGCCCGGTCTGCTGATCGTCGATCAGCTCCGGCAGGGCCCCGGTGGATGTCACCACGGTGGGGCGTGCGGCCGCCATCGCCTCCAGGGCTGACAGCGAGAAACTCTCAAACCCCGTGCTGGCCACCACCGCCACGCGCGCCAGTTCCAGCTCGCGCTGACACTGTTCCAGCGGCAGCATGCCCCGCAGGATCACGCGCTGCCGCAACCGGGCATCGGGCACCAGCTCGGTCAGCATATGGGCGAACGGCCGACGGCTGCCCCAGCTATCCGGGCCAATCAGGTGCAGCTCAGCCCGCGGGTGTTTCTCGGCCAGCAGGGCAAAGGCCTTGGCCAGCGTATCCTGGCCCTTCAGGCGTTCCAGCCGCCCGATGCAGACGATGCGCTGGGCGCCGCTGTCGTCGGGCAGCGGCGGCGGCGCCGCCGGTACGTCCATGAAATTGGGAATCACCTGGGGCGGACGGCGCAGCCGCCAGGTCTTCATCGCCTCTCGTTTCATGGCCAGGCTGGGAACGGTGATGCCATCGGCATAGCGCAACGCCACCGTTCGCTCCAGCAGGCCCAGGAGCCGGTGCATGGGATTGAAATGCACCCGGTTAATGCGGCAGAACAGCTCCCAGGGACAGTGCATTCGCAGCACCATCGGCCAGCGGCGAATCTTGCCCGCGCGCCAGCCGTTGCCGGCAAACTCGGGCACCTCCACCACGTCCAGCCCCACGGTTCGATCCACCTGCCGGACCACGCGCTCCGAGGCCAGGTTCCAGCGCACCAAATGCCAGACCACCGGGCTCAGGCGGCTGGCCACCGGAGCGGCCGTATGCCAGAACAGCCAGCGCAAAGCGCGCGTGGGAATGTTGACATCAAACACCGACGGTGTGCGGTGGACCGTAACATGGGGCTGGGCGATGGGCGCCTGGTCCGATGGACCAGCGATCACATGGACCTGGTGGCCGGCGCGCCCCAGGGCCCCGGCCAGGCGGAACATGTACGTCCCGACGCCGCCGGTTCCCAGTTGTGGCGGATAAGCATAACAAACCAATCCAATGCGCATGGCTGACCTTGGCTGAATCGGCGGACCAGGCCCTGTGCTTTACTGCCCCGAATTGTGCGGATTGTAGCAAGCCCGTCCACCGCCACACCACGTCCAAGCGCGCTTTGTCCCCGCGCCCTGCTTTAGCGTCCCCGCCCGACCATCGGCGCCCGCTCCCAGTTGTCGGTGCGGAAGGGCGCGGTCGGCAGGCCTTCCTTGTTATACAAATTGCAGCCCTGGGGATTTTCGGCCCAGGCGTAGCGCACCGCCACCGGCCTGGCGATGCTCTCATTCCAAACGACCACGCTTTGCCTTTCGATCCGGGCATTGGCCCAGACAAAGCGGCGGTTTTCGCCGGCAATGGCAAAATGCTTCAGCGGCTCCTGGTTGCAGACCAGTCCGCCGCCGGCGTGCTCAAAGTGGATGCGAATGCGGTTGCCCTCGATGCTCATCGACTGGTAGAGCGGACCGGAGCCCACCACGTCCTTCTGGCCATAGGCAACCTTCATCGCCGCCAAGGCCAGGCGGCGGCCGACTTCCTGCTTGTTGCGCGGATGAATATCGCGGGCATCGCCGATATCGATGGCCACCGCCATGCCTGTCTGGGGCACCTTCAGCGCCATGGCTTGCGCTTCGCGCAGCTCGGCCCAGCCGCTGTCGCCCGGCTGCGTGGCCGGGGCGCGGAAATTGGCCAGTTGCACAAACAGGAACGGAAAATCGCCCTGGCCCCAGTGCTTGCGCCAGTCGGCGATCAGGGCCGGGAAACGCGTGCGATAGAGGTCGGGCCTGCCGGTGTTGGATTCGCCCTGGTACCAGATGACGCCCTTGATGCTGAAGGGAATCAAGGGGTGAATCATGCCGTTGAACAGGGTGCTGCCGGTTCGGCCGCCGTCCAGGCTCTGGGCGCTGATCCACGGCTCGATGGCCGTGCCGCCCCAGTTGCTGCTGATCAAGCCGATGGGCACATCCAGCTTCTTCCGCAGCTCGCGGGCAAAGAAATAGCCCACGGCGGTGAACTGGCCGACGGTCCTGGGGCTGGCCTCCAGCCATGCGCCGCGGACATTCCGCAGCGGGCGGGTCGTGGGATTGCGCCCGACCTTGAAACAGCGGATGGCGGGTTGAGTGGCGGCCGCGATTTCCTGGGCCGCATGGGCCGAGGCCCCGACCGTCCATTCCATATTGGATTGCCCGCCGCAGATCCACACGTCGCCAACCATGACATTGTGAATCGTCACGCGGTTCTTGCCCACGACGGTCAGCTCCAGCGGGCCGCCCGCCTCCATCGGCTCGAGGCGCAGCAGCCACTGACCCGCCGCGTCGGCGGTGGTGGTCTTCTTCTGATCCTTGAAGGCGACCTCGATGTCCTCGCCCGGCTCGGCCGTGCCAAAAACCGGCACGGCCATCTGGCGCTGCAGGACCATGTGGTCGCTGAACAAAACATGCAGTTGCACATCGCCCCAGGCCCGGGCGCCGCCCACGACCATCCCCAGCAGCCACAGCCACCGAATGTAACGCACGGACATGACGACCTCTCCGAAAACAAATACCGCGCACGGGCACTGGACGTTGTCTGGGGTTGCAGGGCTTGTTGGCGCTGAGGACCGCAAACGTTAGCCTGCGGCCATGGACGAACTGGACCGCGCCGTGGCCGGGATGTTCTGCGTGGGATTTGACGGCCTGGCGCCTTCGCCGGCGGTGCTGAAGCTCCTCGGCCGCGGCGTGCGGTCGGCGATTATCTTCCAGCGCAATATCGAGTCGCCTCGCCAGGTGTGGCATCTCTGCTCTGACCTTAAAGCCGCCTCCACGCGGCCGTTTCTGATCTCGGTCGACCAGGAGGGCGGTCGCGTGCAGCGCCTGCGCCAGGGCTTTACGCCCATCGTGCCCATGCGCACGCTGGGCCGCACGCACGATGTGGAACTGGCCCGGCAGTTGGGGAGGGCGATGGCCCGCGAGCTGCGCGCCGTTAATATCGACCTGGACTTCGCGCCGGTCATGGACGTGGACACCAACCCCGCCAACCCGGTCATCGGCGATCGCTCTTTTTCCTCCGAGGCGCGCTGGGTTACGCAAATGGGCTGCGCCTTGATCGACGGCCTGCAGTCCGGCGGCGTGGCGGCCTGTGCCAAGCATTTCCCCGGCCACGGCGATACCGCTACCGACAGCCACCTTGAGCTTCCGCGCCTGGGGCATCCCCTGGCCCGTCTGCGCGAGGTGGAACTGCCGCCCTTCGCCGCCGCCGCCCGGCAGCAGGTTGCGTCCATCATGACGGCCCACGTGCTGTTCGATGCGCTGGATGCGCAGGTGCCCGCCACCATGAGCCGCCCGGTCCTGGAGGGCATCCTCCGCCGCGAGCTGGGCTTTAGCGGAGTCATCATCAGCGACGACCTGGAAATGAAGGCCATCGCCGACCATTTCGGACTCGAGGAAGCGCTCGTGGGCGGCACGCTGGCGGGTGTGGATATGTTCCTGGTGTGCCACAGTCCCGACGTGCAGAACCGCGCCATCGACCTGCTGGCCTCCGCCGTCCGCCGTGGCGTGGTGCCCGAAGCCAACATCGCCGCGGCCAACCAGCGCATCGACGCGCTCATGCGGCGATTCGTGCGGCCGGCGGGGGGATTGGGCGATGCCCCCGGCTGCGCGGAACATCAGCGGCTCATCGAAACAATTCTCGCCGCCGCTCCATAGCCGCAGCCCGCCTTACACCACCGCAATTTCCAGTCGCGTGATCGACTGAGGGGCGAAAACGTACTCAAAGCACTGGCCGCTGAGGCTCAGCACGCGCGAGGGGCCGGGCTGCACCATATGGGGCTGCTCGAAGGTGTTGTGGGCGTGAAGGTCATCGTGCGTCAGCACCGTCTGCCGCACCAGGGCGGCACTGCCGCCGCGCAGGGTGATACGTGCCGGCCAAGCCTGGCCAATCGCCGGATTCGTGACCGTCAGCGTCAGTGTCCGACCGCGCAGTGACGCCGAGCCCGCGGTGGTTCCCCCGGCCAGTGCATCGTCGCTCTGGACCACAAGCGGCACCGACGTGGCCCCCTGGTGGTTCTGATACAGCTCATAAACATGGTATGTCGGCGTGGCCAGAACCTGGTCCCCCTCGGCCAGCAGGGGCGCTTGCAGCACGTTGATCAGTTGCGCGATGTTGGCCATCGCCACCTTGTCCGCATGGCGATTAAAAATATCCAGAGTGATGGCCGCCACCATCGCGTCGCGCAGCGTGTTCTGCTGCCAAAGGTGCCGGGGGTTGCGTCCGGGCGTGGGGGGGTGCCAAGTTCCCCATTCGTCGATGCATAGGCCGATGCGCCGCTGCGGGTCAAACTCATCCAGGGCCCGCCGCTGATGCACGATCAGCTCTTCCATGCGCTGGGCCTTGATCAGCAGCTCGTACCACTGCTGGTCGTCGTACTCGGTCGCCGTGCCGGCCGTCCCGCAATAATAATGCGGGGCATAGCCATGGAGGCGCACATGGCAACTGCCGTCGCGCTTCAGGCGCTCCATGAAACGCTGCGTCCACTGGACGTTGTTGCCATCGGGTCCGCAGGCGATCAGGTACAGCGGCGTGGGCCCGATATCCGGCATGAACGTGCTATAGCGGCGAAACTCACCGGCGTAATCTTCCGGCGAGAACGCTCCTCCACAGCCCCACGATTCGTTGCCCAAGGCCCAGTATTTCACGCCAAACGGCTGGGCCGATCCGTTGACCAGGCGCTGGCGCGCCAGGCTCGAATCACCATCGAAGTTACAGTATTCCAGCCAGTCGCGCAGCTCGGCCGGGCTGCCGCTGCCCATGTTGCCGCAAAGGTAAGGCTCAGCGCCCACCGACCGGCAGAAATCCATGAACTCGTGGGTGCCAAAGGCATTGGTTTCGATGTCCTGGCCCCAGTGCAGGTTGATGGTGAGCGGCCGCTGCTGGGGCGGACCCACGCCATGGCGCCAGTGATAATCATCAGCAAAGCAGCCGCCCGGCCAGCGAATCACCGCCGGCCGCAAACGCCTGACCAGCTCCACCACCTTCTGGCGCACTTTCCCATCGCACCAGAGGCCCTGATACACGCAGGCCCCCAGGTGCTCGGCAAAATGCCCGTAGATATTGGGGTTGATCCGGGCCCCCGGTTCATCCAGCAGCACTTCGATGCCGGCCATGTCCCCCATGATACTCAGTCTGCCGCCGGCGGGGACGGGGATTTTGCCGTCCGCCCGGCCAGCCACACGCCCAGTTCATACAGCAGGCACAGCGGAACGATCAGAGCCACCGTGGCCGTCAGCACGTCCCCCGGGGTAATCACCGCCGCCAGCACCACCATCCCAAGGTAGACATAGCGCCGCGCCGACTTAAGCGTGGGAATCTCCACCAGCCCCAGCCGGGCGGCGGCCATGACCAACAGCGGCAGTTGAAACGACAACCCAAACAGCAGCAGCATCCCCATGACCAGATTCACGTATTGCGGCAAGGTGATCAGCGGCGTGGTGAGATTCTGCGGGCCAAAAAGAATCACCCGCACTTCGCCCTTGTAAAACATCTTCAGCCGGCCCTCGGCCTCGTTGAACCACCATTGAAAGGCCTGGGGGTGCGCTGGATCGCCATTGAGATGCGGCACAAAAGCCGCCTGGGTCGTCAACGAGGGCCCCGTCGCCGGCCGCGGGTGGCCCAGGGTGCTCAGCGGAATGCTGCTGCTGAAATCCAGGAAGAAATCCAGCGTCCAGGGCAGGACCGCGAAATAGACAAACATCATCCCCGCGACCAGCAGGCCGATGCTCAGCGGCGTATAGCGGCGCACCCACGCCCGCTCATAGGGGTACAGGCCGGCGGCGATGAACTGCCAGATCTGGTAAACCGCCCACGGTGCCGAAATCGCGGCCGCGCAGATCAGGCTGATGCGCAGGTAGACCAAAAAGGCATCGGCCACTTCCGTGATATAGACCTGGGGGTGCAAATCCTTGGCCAGCAGGGCGCTGACCAGCGGCTGGCAGAAGATGGCGGTGACGCGCTGCCCGAAAAACAGGCACACCGCCACGGCCACGATAAACCCGCCCAGCGCCCACAGCAGGCGGCGGCGCAATTCCTCCAGGTGCTCGCCGACACTCATCCGGTATTCATCCGGATTATAATCGGCGGCCTTCTGGGCGTGCTTTTGCGAATCGGCGGCCATGGCCGGACCATTGTAGCCGAAGGCGTGGTCCTACGCTTGGGCGCCATGTCCGCGCGCCGGCCGGGAAGGGCGAGCGGTCTCGCGAGCCGCTAAGCCGGCGGCCGCCGACGCCCAGCGCGGGTGTTGCGTGGGCTGGGGGGCGATGTTATCACACCCGTGGTCTAAACCCCCGGGGCTTATGCACGAACAGCGTCAGGCGCGGCTCAATCAGTTCGTCGAGTGGACTGGCCAGCACATCAGGGGCGATGAGAAGGGCGAGGCCCAACTCTTCCTCGACCGTTTTCTCCAGGCCTTCGGTCAGAAGGGCCTGCTCGAAACCGGCGGCAAAGCCGAATTCCGCATTAAGAAGGCCTCCGAGGACGGCGGCCGCACCAGTTTCGCCGACTACGTCTGGAAACCCATCGTCCTGGTCGAGATGAAGAAGCGCGGGGCCGACCTCGCCAGGCATTACCGCCAGGCGTTCGATTACTGGGTCCGCCTCGTTCCCAATCGTCCCCGCTACGTCGTCCTCTGCAACTTCGACCGCTTCGACATCTACGATTTCAACGACCAGATCGACTCCCCCAAGGATTCGATCGAGCTATCGAAACTGCCCAGCCAGTACGAGGCGCTGGCTTTTCTTTTCCCCACCGGCGAAGCGCCCCGATTTCAGAACGACCGCGTCGCCGTCACGCGCCAGGCCGCCGATCGCCTCGCCGAGTGCTACAACAAGCTCACCGTCCGTAACGTCCCCGAGGGCCTCCGCCGCCGCTTCATCCTCCAGACCCTGGTTGCCCTTTTCTCCGAGGATATCGGGCTGCTCCCCAGGAGCCTTGTTTCCAGCCTGCTCGACGAGTGCGTAAAACCCGGCGATACCTACGACCGGATTGGCGATCTCTTTGCCGCCATGAACGACCCCACGCCGCGCACCGGCGGGCGATTCAAGGGCGTCCGTTATTTCAATGGCGGCCTCTTCTCCGAGCCGGCCCGGCTCGAACTCTACGAAGATGAACTGAATCTCCTCAAGGGCGCGGCCACCGAAAACTGGGCCAAGGTCTCGCCCGACATCTTCGGCACCCTCTTCGAGCATTCGCTGGGAAAGGAGCAGCGGCACGCCTTCGGGGCCCACTACACCAGCCCCACGGACATCATGAAGATCGTGAAGCCGACCATCGTTGATCCGTGGATGGCGGCGATCGATTCGGCAAAAACCCTCACCCGCCTCGATGAGCTTCACAGCCGCCTGCTGAGCTTCCGCGTACTCGATCCCGCCTGCGGCAGCGGCAACTTCCTGTACCTCGCCTATCGCGAGCTTAAGCGCATCGAAGCCCATCTCCTCGAACGCAAATCGCAGTACGTCAGCACTGCGCCACATCAACTTCAACTGGCTTCCGTGACCGCCCGGCAGTTCTTCGGGCTGGATGTCAACCGCTTCGCCATCGAACTGGCCAAGGTCACGATGATGATCGCCCGCAAACTGGCCATCGACGAACTGCACGTGGTGGAAAGCGCCCTGCCGCTGGACAACCTCGACGAGAATTTCCTCTGCCGCGATGCGCTCATAGATGACGCGGGAAACATGCAGCAGTGGCCGCCGGCGGACGTCATCATCGGCAACCCGCCGTTTCTGGGTGCCAAGCGATTGAAGCCTGAGCGCGGGGCGGATTACGTCAATCGGCTGCGGAAGCTGTATGAGGATGTGCCGGGGATGGCCGACTACTGCGTCTACTGGCTTCGCCGCACCCACGACCACCTGCCCCCCTGCACGCCTTCCGATCCGCTGGCCGGACGCGCGGGGCTGGTCGGCACGCAGAACATCCGCAACAACCAGAGCCGGGTCGGCGGGCTCGATCACGTGGCGACCACCGGAACGATTGTCGAGGCCGTGGACAACCAGCCGTGGTCCGGCGAGGCCAACGTCCACGTCTCCATCGTCAACTGGATCAAGAGCCAGGATGAGAAGGTCGTGCCGAAGGAGAGGAAGCTATGGCGCGAAGTTCGCAGTGCCGTCTTGAAGAAGAAGCGACGAGCGCCGGGGAAAGGCTCCGCTAGCAAGGACTACGAGCTCAGTTCCACTTTGGTCTCGCGGATCAGCGCGTCACTATCCGACGGTGTGGACGTTTCCGCGGCGAAGCGAATTAGGGGAAACAGAGATCCTCAGCGCGTGTTTCAAGGTGTAACGCCGGGTTACGCGGGCTTCGTTCTTCGTCCGGACGAGTATCGCGCGTTGCTCGTTGGCGAACCAACAGCGCGGGACCTCATGCGGCCATACTTAATTGGTCGCGAAATTGTATCCGGCAATGGCAGGCCGCAGCGTTTTCTGATTGACGGCGAAGACCACGATATGCTCTCGCTCGCGGCCTTCCCAAAGACTTTGAAACGATTGCGACAGACTGTTCTGCCTAAGGTCGAAGAAAAGCTCCAAGAGGAGAAAGACAAGAAATCGGACATGGTTCAGGCTCGGGCCGATCATGTGGAGCGATGGTGGACGTTTTGGGCGAGAAGAATCGAGTTGCGGGCGTGGATGTCGCGCCACGAGCGAATTATCGCGGGATCGCGAACCCAGCGCATTCCCTTCGTGTTCACTTACATTTCAACTTCGATTCTGCCCGGTGACAAGCTGCAGCTATTCGCGTTCGATGATGATTATTCGTTTGGCGTGATTCAGTCGTCGCCGCATTGCGCGTGGTATGCTGCGAAGGCAGCGAGGCTCAAGAACGAGGCAGACTACAACTATTCAAGCGACTCCGTCTTTGACACCTTCCCCTGGCCGCAATCCCCAACCCGTAAGCAGATCGACGCGGTGGCCGTCGCCGGCGTTGCCGTGCGGAAGGTGCGGGCCGAAGCGCTGGCCAAGATCACCGGCGGCCTGCGGGCGGTTTATCGGACGCTGGAAGTGCCCGGCAAGAACCCGCTCAAGGATGCCCACGCCGACCTCGACGCGGCGGTGCTCGCGGCCTACGGTTTTGATGCCAAGTCGGACTTGCTCAGGCAGCTTCTGGACCTCAACCACGCGGTAGCGGCCAAAGAGAAGGCAGGCGAAGCCGTCACCGCGCCCGGCGTCCCGCCGTGTTACGGCGACCCAGCGGCGCTGGTGAGCGAGGATTGCATCGAGCCATAGGCGCGCGAGTTAGACACAGTAAGCGCCGTCAGACCAACTTTCCTCCCCGCCGCTTACTTCCCCGTGATGCGGCCATCCACTTTGCCCGCGGCGCCGCCCTCCACCTGGTACTTGCCCGCGATGCTGGTGCCGGTGTGCCCCGCCTCCAGCTTCACCTGCAAGGGCGTGGGCTTCTTATCGGCCGGCACCGCGGTAGCACTGTTCAGTGTCACCGTCAACGTGCCGTCCAGTCCCTGCGGCGTCAGCTTAAGCGCGGACGTGTCCACCCCCTGCATGCTCCGGTTCCAGTGCGTATAGCCCACGCCGTTGATGATTGCCGAATCCTTCACCTGCAGCGTCACCCACAGGTCATGCTTGCCGTCGACAAAGCCGCGCAGGCAGAAATCCCAATAACCGCCGGCCGGCACCGCCGGCAAGGCCGCCGCGGAACCACCCTTGGCGCGCACGTCATACACCCACAGCGGGCCATAGCGGATAAACAGCCGCCCGTGAGCGATCACCGGATTGATATTGGCCTGCCATTCCAGCTCGCGCACCGAATCCTGCTCGGTCATCGGCAGGCGAAACCGCCCGGCCAGTTCCATGCCGATCTCCGTGGGCTTGAGCAGAAACACATTCAGCCCCAGTTGCGAAACCCCTTCCTGGTAGCGCGGGCCGCGGTCATAGTCGATGGCATAGATCATGCCGTCGGCGCTGATGACGTGGCCCAGGCCTTCGGCCATCCGCACTACGTCCAGCACCTGCCCGCTCTGGGCATCCAGACACACCAGCCCCCCAGGCAAGGGCGGCAGGGGCGCGGCCTTGGTCCCCGTGACGCGCGTCAGCGGCGGGATGTTCTTGCCTGCGTCAAAGATCGCCTGCTGCCCGCCCCAGACATACTGCGTCAGGTCGCCGGCCATATAGACGCGCTTGCCCAAGATCACCGCATGGCTGAAACCGCCGCCGTATTGCCGGGACCACATCGGCTTGTAATCGGTGCCGTCCTCATTGAGTTGAATGCACGTGGCCAACCCGCTGCGGTCGAACACCACAAAGCCATCACCATAGGTCGGTGACAAGCCCTTCTCGCTGCCGCCCTTGACGTTGATGTCGGGGACTTCCCACAGCCTCTTGCCATCGCGCGGATCCAGACACAGGATGTAGCGCCAGGTGGGATTAACATTCAGCCACCGGCCGTTGTGCCCAAACACCACGCCCGAGGTGTCACCGCAGGAGTATCGCTTGCCGACGCCGGCCTCGGCCTGCCAGAGGGTCTTGCCGGTGGTAATGTCCACCGCCACCACCGGCGGGGTCTTGTCATCGCGGCTGACGGGGTTGAGTATGATCTTGTTTTCAAAGATCGGAAAACTCGAGGGAAACCCCCAGCCCATCGTGCCCTTGCCGCTGCCAAAATCCTTCCAGGCGTTGACGCTCCAGAGGATTTTGCCCGTGCGCAGGTCGATGCCGTGAATGTCCGCCTGCAGGCGGGATACGACGGCGATGTTGTCGCGAATGACCGGCGTGCAGCGCGGGCCGTGAAATCGCTTGAAAGCGGTGCTGCCGAAGGGGTACTTGAACTTCTGCTCGCCCTCGAGGGTGAAGCCGTAAAGGTGGGCTCTGCTGTCGCTGCCGACCCACACGATGCCATCGACCACCGAAACCCCGCCAAACCCGCAATCGAGCTTGGCCTTCCACAGAAGCGGTGGCCCTTCGGGCGGCCAGGCCTTCAGCAGCCCCTTCTCCTCATAAATGCCGTTGTTCTGCGGGCCGCGATAGCTGGCCACGTCCCCGCCGTAGGCTGCCAAAAGGCCGCTGGCCAGCATCAATGCCATCGCCAGAACCAGTTGGCGCGCCATGGAGTGCTCCCGCGGACTTTCCGCAAGGTCAGGACCGCTCTTACTACGCGCGCAGCGGGGCCGGCGTTGCGGTTCGGTGCTTTAATGGCAATGGGAGGGCCGCTGCTCAGGCGGCCGGACGCAGGTCAAACTCGACGGCGATGCGCCACCCCAGGGCGCTGGGCTGACAGCGCAGCACGCGCCCCTGGATGTCCCACCCGTTGCCGGCACCCTGCCGTGGGAAGATCACGTTCAGCCGTTCGCCGGGGCTCAGGGGCCGGTCGCTCATCGCCGACAGCCCCCCGGCCGATACGTCGCGGGTATGCAGTTCCAGGCACGGCTCGCGATGGGCAGACAGCGAATGGTCCATGCGTCGGCCGCGCACCTGCAACTGCAAGTCCTTGCGCGGAAACAGGCGGCGTTCGGCGGCATCAACATGCGACGGATTGCTCAGCAGTGCGACCATCGTGAAGCTCCGGCTATGTCATCGGACGCCACACTGGTCGGGATTACTGGAAGCGCGCTGTTAATGCCGGTTTTTTGGCTCCGCTCGGCCCGAATGCTATGATGTGCCTTGGAGTGAGAATGACGCAGGTCCAATAATCCTAAGGCAGGATGTAACCGTGTCCAACGAGCCAAAGTCTGGTGTGGTCCATCTGGTGGGGGCAGGTCCGGGCGATCCAGCGCTGATCACCGTGCGCGGCAAAGCCCTTCTGGAACAGGCCGACGTCGTGGTCTACGACTACCTGGCCAGTCCGCAGTTATTGACGCACTGCCCTAACGCCCAGGTCATCTACGTCGGCAAGCAGGCCGCCAAGCACTCCATGACCCAGGACCAGATCAACGACCTATTGGTCGCCCAGGCCCGCCTGGGCAAGCGGGTCGTGCGCCTCAAGGGCGGCGATCCCTTTGTCTTTGGGCGCGGCGGCGAGGAGGCCGAAGCCCTGGTTGCCGCGGGGGTGCGCTTCGAGGTGGTCCCGGGCATCACCGCCGCCATTGGCTCGTCGGCCTACGCCGGTATTCCCGTGACCCATCGCGATCTGAACTCCAGCTTTACCCTGGTCACCGGGCACGAGAAGGAAGCCGATTACCAGGAACCCGCCGCCCGCCGGCGGCCGCAGGGCCAGGGGGCCTCGGATATCGACTGGTCCATCCTGGCCAAGCTGCCCTGCCTGGCCTTTTACATGGGCGTCAAGGCCCTGCCGCGCATCTGTGCCAACCTGATGGCGCATGGCATGCCCGCGGATATGCCCGCGGCCGTCATTCAGTGGGGCACCACCATCCGTCAGCGCACGGTCACCGGTACGCTCGACGATCTGGCGGCCAAGGTGGCGGCCGCCAGGATCACCCCGCCGGCATTGATCCTGGTGGGGCGCGTGGTGGGTTTGCGCCAGATGCTCAACTGGTTCGAGACCCGCCCCTTGTACGGCCAGAACGTGCTCGTCACGCGCACACGCCAGCAGGCCAGCGACCTGGCCGCCCAGCTTGCTGAGCTGGGGGCCCATGTGCTGGAAGCGCCCACGATCGAGTTGGCGCCGCCCCGGGACTATTCGGCCATCGACGAGGCCCTGCAAACCGCCGGCGACTTCGACTGGGTCATCTTCACCAGCGTCAATGGCGTCAACCATACGCGAAGCCGTCTGCTGCAAATTGGCCTGGACGCCCGCGCCTTTGGCTCAGCGCGCGTGGCCGCCATCGGTCAGGCCACCGCCCAGGCGGTCGACCAGCAGCTCTGTCTGCGCGTGGACCTGTGCCCGCAGAAGTTCGTGGCCGAGGCCCTGACCGAGGAACTGGAGCGGTGCGATGCCGTGCTGGCCAACCGCTTTCTGCTCTTGCGCGCTGAGATCGGCCGCGAGGTCCTGGTGCAGCGCCTGCGTGATGGTGGGGCGGCCGAGGTGCGCGATGTGGGGCTCTATGAAACACGTCCTGCCGCGTCCCTGCCGCAGCCGGTGGCGGAACTGCTGGACCAGAAGGCCCTGCATTGGGTGACCTTCACCAGCGGCAGTACGGTGCGATACTTCGTCGACCTGCTGGGGCCGCGCTATCGTGCCCGCCTGGCCGGCACGCGGCTGGCCAGTATCGGGCCGGTGACCAGTCGGGCCCTGCGCGAGCTGGGCCTGGAACCGACCGTCGAGGCCAAAGAAGCCAGCATCGCCGGCCTGGTCCAGGCCATTCAGCATGCCGCGCCGCGCTGAAGGCCCGGATCAGTCCGACCCCTGACCCAGTAGCTCGCTAATTCACTTCCGGCCACTGCGTGGACAGGGAACGTCGCGGTTACGGGCCTAAGATTTGGCCTATGGAACCCTCGCCAACCAAGCCGCCCTCAGGTCGGCGACAGAAGGTGCTGGACCAGCCCATCGAACCTTCGGACGACCCCATCTGCTGCTGCGAGGCCGAGCCGCGCTGGCTGCAGTTTGAGCACGGCCCCGACGACCAGCCGACCGAATGGGAATCGCTGAGCCGTCCTCCCAGCCAGGAGCTATAGCCAGCACCGGTGTGCCGACCCCTGTCTGTAGCAAAAACAACAGCGCCCGCGGGCGACCGTTGCCGCACGCGGGCGCTGGCTATGCTTCGTTTCCTGCTTACTTGGGCGGTTCCTTGGCGTGCAGCCAGGGCATCAGCTTACGCAGCTTCCGGCCGACGACTTCCATCGGGTGGTCGCGGTCCTGCTCATACAGCCGCTTGAAGTTCTTCAGTCCACCTTCGAATTCGCCGCGCCATTCCTTGGCAAACTGACCGCTGGTGATCTCGGTCAGGATCTTGCGCATCTCGGCCTTGGTCTGCTCGGTGACGATGCGCGGCCCGCGCGTCAGGTCGCCGTACTCGGCCGTGTTGGACACGCTGTAGCGCATGTAGTCCAGGCCGCCCTGGTAGATCAGGTCCACGATCAGCTTCACTTCGTGGACACACTCAAAGTAAGCCATCTCGGCCGGATAGCCGGCCTCCACCAGCGTCTCAAAACCCGCCTTGATCAACGCCGACAGGCCGCCGCACAAAACGGCCTGCTCGCCGAACAGGTCGGTTTCGCACTCATCCTTGAAGGTCGTTTCGATGATGCCGGCCCGACCGCCGCCCACGCCGCGGGCCCAGGCCAGACCGATCTGCTTGGCGGTGCCGGTTGCGTCCTGGTGGATGGCCAGCAGGCACGGCACGCCGCCGCCTTTCTCAAATTCGCTGCGGAGCAGATGCCCCGGACCCTTGGGGGCCACCATCAGTACGTTCACATCCTTGGGCGGAACGATAGTCTTGAAGTGGATGTTAAAGCCGTGGGTGGCGCCCAGCGTCTTGCCGGCCTTGAGGTTGGGAGCCACGCTCTTGTGGTAGACCGCCGGCTGCACTTCATCCGGCAGCGTCAGCACGATCAGATCGCCGGCCCGGGTGGCTTCCTCGGCGCTGACGGGCTGAAAACCATGCTCCAGTGCCAGCTTCCAGTTGTTGGTATTGGGCAGCTCGGCCACCAGCACCTTGATACCGCTATCGCGCAGGTTCAAGGAGTGGGCATGGCCTTGCGAGCCATAGCCCAGCATGGCCACGGTCTTGCCCTTGAGGGCGTCCAGGGGTGCATCCTTCTCGTAAAGCAACTTCAGGTCAGACATAGGCATCTCCATTCGGGTGAAAGGGGCGAATAGTAGCGAGTGGCCCCACGTCCGACAAGAGAACCGCCCGCGCCACAGCATCGCGCTTCGCTAGGGGTCGATCCCGATGCGTATGCGTCTGTCGATGCCCGAGGTTGTACCGTGCCTGCGTGCGGCACAGATGACACCAGACGCATATACATCACAATTTGCCTGGATTGATGAGCGCAAAAAAGTGCGGGACCACGGGGAGGGCAACCGTGGTCCCGCTCGGAGGGCACGGGGTCGCGGGGAGGGCAATCCGCGCCCCGTCGGAGGGCAACCATCGGCGGAGCGCTGCGGCGGTGAGCCGCGGCTCTCCGATGGCAAAACTTTTATACCACAAGGGCCCAGACTGACACAAGTGCCATTCCCGGATTTTGAGCCTTGTCCTAAACGTCCGATAAACCCAGACTTAGGCGCGAAGCCCTGACCGCAGAATCTGCATCCCCCGTGGATATGTTGGCTTTTGATCCGCTAACCCGCGACCGCCAGCACCAGCACTTGCTTCTGGCCCAGGCGTGCGCGCTGGAAACTCTGGACGCTGATGCGGCCCTTTTGCAGCAAGGGCTGCAACGATAGCTGGGCCAGGTCCGACTGCTCCATCAGCAGGCGCAGGCGAGGCAAGACATTGGCATCCATCGCAAGCTGAGGCAGAGCCATCGCCACCAGGCGCTGGTTCTCGCACAGCCAGTTCAGTGCCGCGGCCGCCTGGCCCAGCTCCGCCAACCCGCGCTGGGCCACGACCAGCAGCAGCAAGCCGCGGTCTCTGCCCACCACCAAGCGGCACGGCAGCGCCGTCGGCAGGGGCAGCGGACATTGAACCATTTGCCCTTCGCTGAGGCGTACGACGCTATCCAGTAAACAAGCTGTGGGGTCCTGGTTGTCGCCAAGCTCAATTACTTGTGGCATCGCCGCTCCGGCCACTTCGCGGGCAACCGGGGCCGGCGCCTCGCAAACAGCGCCTTGCAGTGATGGAGGCGCAGCTTCAGGCGGCAATTCCATGTGCATCGGCGGCACCGCCGGCAGCTCGAACTCCTGGGACGAAGCCCTTTGCGCGGCCGCCGCCGGGTGAGCACGAGCCTTGCTCAGAACCTCCCGCAAAGCACTGTATAAACCGGGAATCTCGCCCTGCGGGCTGGCGCAGCGCACGACCTGGTGTTCCTCCACCTCGGCCGCATCGTGGATCTGCTGGTCCCACTCGATATGCAGCCCCAGGAACTGTCGGCAAACGCTGTCGAGCTTGGCCGTCGCCTGTCTGGCCTGCGCCAGCTCTCGCGCGTCGACAAGGCCAAGCGCCAATCGCGGCCGGCCCAGGTCGGCCAGTCCCTTGAGCGAGCGATAGGCCCCGACCAGCCCATCGTGGTCACAAGTGCTCAGAACCAGCCAGCGATCCACCTGTCGCAGCAGTGTCCTGGCCTCGGGCAGCCGCGGATTGACCACACGCAGCAGCCAGCCATCCAGCTCGCAGCTCAGTTCCATCAGCGCGTCAACGGCGCTGCGGGAATCGGTGCAGGTCACCGGTTCGGCTTCGCTCTCCAGCGACAGGTTGTCCGTCCGTTGATAGCGAAGAAGGCGCAGCTCGTTTCCGTCCAGTTCCATCAGCCCCATACGCTGGCCCGCTGCCGCCAGGTGACGCGCCAGCCGACGTGTTTGTTCCGCGGCCTTGCCGTTGAGATGCCCGGCGATCACCACGCTGACCGGCGGCAGCTGGACGCCGTCGCTCTGCACGGCCGGCGCCCCCACCAGCGCCATCTCCTCATCGCTCAGCTCATCGCTGCGGCTGGGGCGCAGCGGCGGCGGGGGGGTGCGGCGCGGCATCGGCGCCCCGGCCGTCTGGCGCCTGCGAACTTCGCTCAGAAACAGGTGGCTGATTTCGCTGAGCGGCCGGTTGGGCTTGTTGGTATCAGACATGGCTGCTTACCTATGCAGGAGGAGCCAGCCTGGCGCCCGGCTGGCGGCACCCGGTCAACCGACCTCGACCACGTTGTCGAATTCGCCGAACTGGTTGACCTCGATGCACTGGTTGTGCGGATCGGTGGTCCAGCGGCCGTCTACCACGAAGCGGTAACGATAGCGCCCAGGCCGCAGCGGCAGACGCATGCGCCAGTCGCCCGGTCGAGCCCCGGCGGCCATGGGCGTGGCCACGGGCGACCAGTTGTTGAAATCACCCGCGATCATCACCTGGTGGGCCTGCTCAAACTTGGCCGAGAACACGACCGCGTCGCCCAGGCACTTCACGCCATAGAACTCCTGGAGCTTCTGGCGCGTGCTCTTGGCGGGGGTGGCCGCCACGGCTTCCGACGACTCGGTGCTTTCGGCCACCGGAGCGATGGTGTTACGGCCGAACTGGAAGTTCGTCAGTTGCGCCAGTTGCTTGGCCCGCTGAACCAGTTCCGCCGGCCGGGACAGCTTCTGGGGCTGTACCGGCTCCAGTTCCAAAGGGCGGTGGCCCATCAGTTCGCGGGCCAGGTTGACAAAGTCCTTGTAGCCCCGGCTGCCCGGGTCATATTCGGTGATCGGCTGGCCGAAGCTGGCCGCCTCTTTCAGCTTGGTGTTGAAATTGATGGTGCTCTGCATGACGCAGTCGCGGAACTTGCCGTGCAGCTCCTGGAGAATCTCGCGGGCCAGCTTGGTGCGGGTGTCATAGAGCGTGGGCAGGATGCGCACGCGCACGTCCTTCTGCACCAGTTGGCGCAGCTCGTCCAGCGTCTCCATCATCCGGGCCAGGCCGTGCAGGCTGAAGAAGCCCGTTTCCACCGGCACCACGACCTCGTCGGTCGCCCGCAGGGCGTTGAACGTCAGCAGGCCCAGGCTCGGCGGGCAGTCGATGATGCACCATTGATAGGTCTGGGCGACGGTGCTCAGCGCCTCCAGCAACCGGTCTTCACGACCGGGGCGGCTGGCAAACACCTGCTCGAAGGCCGCCAGCTTGATGTTGGCCGGCGCCAGGTCGAAATCCGAGGCAATCTGCCAGACAATCTGCGGAATGCTGACGGGCTGGCCGTCGCTGTCCTGGATCAAGGCGTCGTAGATCGTGCGCTCGATCTGTTCCTCGGGCACGGCCAGGCCCACGCCGCAATGCCCTTGCGGATCCAGGTCCACCAGCAGCGTCTTGTGGCCCAGGCGAGCCAGGCACGCCGCCAGGTTGATGCTGGTGGTCGTCTTTCCGCATCCACCTTTCTGATTGATAATCGCCACGGTGCGCATTGGATCACCTTCCCTGGTCCAAAAGGGGCCGCCGGAGAAGCCCCGAAGTTACTGCCGAATCCGGCGTTTCCTTACCCCTCATCGACGGATTAAGACTAGGAACTTTAAGATTATGGGACATAGCGGCCTTGGCTCCTGGTTGACGCCAAGACCGCAGGGTCCGCCGCAACAGCTTCGCTACACGGTGCTACCCCTGGGCGCAAAACATCGAGCAAGGACTTCAATATCTGGTTTTGTGCCGGCCGAACGTGCCGCCTCGTCGCATGAGGGAATGGCATACCTTTGTGGGACAATAGACGGCGCAGTCCCCACTCCGCGACCACTGCTCGGGTGGATTGCTCGCCGGTGAAGGGCGGTTACACTGCTCAACCGTCCTGCGGACTCCACAAACCGGGAGCAGAGAAACGTCAATGGCGGCCAAGGAAGCCATCGCCCGAATCAAGATCAACAAACTGCTGGAAGAGGCGGGTTGGAGATTCTTCGCGCTGGACGGCGCGCCCGCCAACGTGCGCCTCGAGCCCAGCGTAGCGCTCAAGCCCAGCGACCTCGATGCCCTGGGGGTGAACTTCGAGAGGACCGCCAGGGGCTACATCGATTTCCTGCTTCTGGATGCCAAAGGCTTCCCCCTCATCGTGCTTGAGGCCAAGGCCGAGGACAAGGACCCGCTCGACGGCAAGGAACAGGCCCGCAAGTACGCGCGCTCCCAGAACTGCCGCTTTGTGATGCTTTCCAACGGTAATCTGCACTACTTCTGGGATCTGGAGCGCGGCAATCCCTACATCATCACGCGCTTTCCCTCGCCCCGTTCGGTTGCCGGCTACCAGAAGACTGTCCCCGATCCCAAGCGCATCGTCGACGAAACCGTCGGGGCCGATTACATCGCTCTGGCCCAGCGCCCGCAGTACGCCGCCGATGCGGGTTGGAAGAACCCCGCCGAGCGCCCCGAGTACATCAAGGCCAACAAGCTGCGCTTCCTGCGCGGCTACCAGCAGCGGGCCGTCCATGCCCTGCAGCGCGCCGTGAAGGAGGGGCGCGACCGCTTCCTGTTCGAAATGGCCACCGGCACCGGCAAGACGCTCGTATCCGCCGCCGTCATCAAGCTGTTCCTGCGCACCGGCAACGCCGGGCGCGTGCTCTTCCTGGTGGACCGGCTGGAACTCGAAGAGCAGGCCCGCAAGAACTTCGTCGCCTACCTCAAGGGCGACTGCACTACCGTCGTCTACAAGGAAAACCGCGACGACTGGCGCAAGGCCGAGGTCGTCGTCAGCACGGTGCAGTCGCTGCTCTTCAACAACAAGTACCAGCAGCTCTTCTCGCCCACCGACTTTGACCTGGTCATTTCGGACGAGGCCCACCGCTCCATCGGCGGCAACGCCCGCGCGGTCTTCGACTATTTCGTCGGCTACAAGCTCGGTCTGACCGCCACGCCGCGCGATTTCCTGAGGCACTTCGAGTCCAGCGGTCCCACCACCCGCGATCCGCGCGAGTTGGAGCGGCGGATGCTGCTCGATACCTACCGCACCTTCGGCTGCGAGAGCGGCCAGCCCACCTTCCGCTATTCGCTGGTCGACGGCGTCAACGACCCCGAGGGGCCGTTTCTGGTCAATCCCCTGGTGGTCGACGCCCGCACCGAGATCACCACCCAGCTTCTTTCGGATGATGGCTTTGTCGCCAGCTTCACCGACGACAACGGCGAGGACCACGAGGAAAGCTACAAGCAGACCGAGTTCGAAAAGCGCTTCTTCGCCGGCGCGACCAACGCCGTCTTCTGCAAGACCTTCCTTGAACACGCCCTGCGCGATCCGGTCAGCCGCGAGATCGGCAAAACGATCATCTTCTGTGTCAGCCAGAACCACGCCGCCAAGATCACGCAGATTCTCAACGAGATGGCCGACCGCATGTTCCCCGGCAGGTACCAGTCCGACTTCGCCGTGCAGGTCACCAGCCGCATCCCCGACGCCCAGCAGTTCGCCGTCAACTTCGCCAACAACAACCTGCGGGGTTCGGCCACCTTCAACCCCAACTACCGCACCAGCAAGGCCCGCGTCTGCGTCACCGTCGGCATGATGACCACCGGCTACGACTGCGAGGACATCCTCAACCTCGTCCTCATGCGGCCGATCTTCTCGCCCACCGACTTCGTCCAGATGAAGGGACGCGGCACGCGCCTCTATGATTTCCGCGACAACCTCTTCGATGACAACCTCAAGGCCTCGGTCGCCCGCCCGCACAAGGAGCGCTTCAAGCTCTTCGACTTCTTCGCCAACTGCCAGTATTTCGAGAAGGATTACAACTACGACCAGGTGATCGCCCTTCCCGCGCCTCCCTCCGGCGGCGACGGGGCCGAACCGGACGCCGCGCCCGCCCGCATTGGCGGCGCTTACGAGCACATGGGCGCCGACATCATCGCCTCCATACGCGAAGAACCCGTCGGCCCGCAGGGCATGAAGGTCGACCGCATGCTCTTTGAGAAGTTTGAGCGCACGGTCAAGGCCGATGCCCACATCACGGCCGCCGTCGAGGCCGGGCGCTGGGATGAGGTGATCGACTACATCAACCGCGAGGTTTTTGACAAGCCCGAGGAATACTACAGCCTCGACAAGCTCCGCCGCGCCGCCGCCGTCGACCGCCGCATCACCCTGCGCGAAATCCTCCAGAAAATCTTCGGCTTCATCCCCGGCTTCAAGAGCCGCAACGACCTGCTGGAAGAGGAATTCGCCAAGTTCGTCGCCGACTACAAGCCCGCCGAAGCGAACGCCATCCCCGCCATTAAAAACTACTTCAAGGCCTACGCCACCAGCGACCACGTGCGCCACATCATCGAGACCAAGGACTTCGCCGCCCTCTACACCAATCCCGGCTTCTCCTTCGGCGACTTCAAGGCCGTGCCCGAGAGCTTCCGCACCCTTGTCCCCGAATACATCAAGGACTACGTCTCACTGAACCAGTTCGCGGCCTGAACCATGCTCGACTCGCAAACCAAACGCCGCATCGACACCGCCCGCGACATCCTCGTGGGCAAGGTCCCCAACCCCAATAGCCAGGTCGAGCAGATCACCATCGCCCTGATCTACAAGTTCATGGACGACATGGACCAGCAGGCCGAGGAACTCGGCGGCAAGCGCAAGTTCTTCATCGGCCAATACGCCCCCTATGGATGGGCCAAGCTCATGGCCGCCAGCGTCAGCGGCGAGGAACGCATCGCCCGCTACGCCGAGGGCATGGTCAAGATGACCCAGAACCCCGGCATCCCGCCGCTGTTCCGCGCCATCTTCAAGAACGCCTATCTTCCCTACCGCGATCCCGAAACGCTGCGCCTGTTCCTCAAGGAAATCGACGGCTTCACCTACGACCACTCCGAGAAGCTGGGCGATGCCTACGAGTATCTGTTGTCGGTGCTGGGCAGCCAGGGCGATGCCGGGCAGTTCCGCACCCCGCGCCATCTCATCGACTTCATGGTCGCCATCGTGGACCCGAAGAAGAACCAGACGGTGCTCGATCCCGCCTGCGGCACCGTCGGCTTCCTGATCTCCAGCTACAAGCACATCCTCCGCGCCAACACGGATGCCCACGGCCACTGCACGCTCACGCCCGACGAGAAGAAGAAACTCGCCGCCAACTTCAAAGGTTACGACATCTCGCCCGACATGGTGCGCCTCTCGCTGGTCAACCTCTACCTGCACGGTTTCAAAGACCCGCACATCCACGAGTACGACACCCTCACCAGCCAGGACCGCTGGAACGAGATGGCCGATGTCATCCTCGCCAATCCCCCCTTCATGTCGCCCAAGGGCGGCATCAAGCCCCACAACCGCTTCTCCGTCCAGTCCAAGCGCAGCGAAGTGCTGTTTGTCGACTACATCGCCGAACACCTCACGCCCACCGGCCGCGCTGGGATCATCGTCCCCGAGGGCGTCATCTTCCAGAGCCAGACGGCCTACAAAGCCCTGCGCAAGATGCTTGTCGAGCAGTACCTCGTCGCCGTCGTCTCCCTGCCCGCGGGCGTCTTCAACCCCTACAGCGGCGTGAAGACCTCGATCCTCATCCTCGACAAATCGCTGGCCAAACAGTCCAACACCGTCGGCTTCTTCAAGGTGGAGAGCGACGGTTTTGGCCTCGGCGCCCAGCGCCGGCCCATCGACAAGAACGACCTGCCCCAGGTGCAGGCCGAAGTGAACGAGTACCTCGAGTCCCTTCGTAGGGTGGGCTTCAGCCCACCAGTTTCCGACACCGACGAAAACGGTGGGCTGAAGCCCACCCTACAACTACAACTCACGCGCGGGCTGATCGTCGCAAAGGAGAAGATCGCGGCGAATGGGGATTACAACCTGAGCGGAGAAAGGTACCGGGACGGCGCTGCGCGCGCATCGACATTCCCGTTTGTTGCACTCGGTGAGATTTGCGAACTTGCGCGCGGGGTCGTCTACAACAAAGGCGACGAAGTCGAAAGCGGCGGCGTCTCCGTCTTGCGAGCGAACAACATCGATCTGGCGACCTCCTCCCTCGACCTTAGCGACGTGAGAAGGATCGCGCCGAAGGAAGACTTTTCGGAGGATAAGAAGCTCCGGAAGGATGACATCTTCATCTGCCTTGCGAGCGGCAGCAAAGACCACATCGGCAAAGTCGCGCTGATTGCCGCCGACACCGATTTCTATTTCGGCGGCTTCATGGGCGCGGTGCGCGTCAACCCTGATCGCGCTCTTCCCGCGTACTTGTTCCACCAGTTGCGCAATAGCCACTTCAACGACTTCCTGCGCGAACAGATCGCCGGCGCCAACATCAATAACCTTTCTGGTGGACTGCTGTACCGTTTCGAAATCCCCCTTCCGCCGTTGGAGGTGCAGAAGGAGATCGTGGCGGAGATCGAGGCCTACCAGAAGGTGATCGATGGCGCCCGTGCCGTCCTCGACCACTACCGCCCCCACATCCCCATCCAACCCGATTGGCCGATGGTGCAGTTGGGGGAGGTGTGCATCTTCAAACGCGGTCCCTTCGGCGGAAGCTTGAAGAAAGAAATCTTCGTTCGGGACGGGTTCGCGGTGTACGAACAGGGACACGCAATCTCTGGCGACTTCGGCGAGTTCAGGTACTTCATCGACAAAGCGAAGTTCGACGAGATGAGTGGCTTCGAGGTTCGCCCCGGCGATCTATTAATGAGCTGCTCCGGGACGATGGGGCGCGTCGCCTTGGTGCCCAAGGGAGCGCCTCGCGGTGTCATCAATCAAGCGTTGCTCAGGCTGACGGCGACGGATCGCATCCTCACGGATTTTCTTAAACTGTGGATGGACAGTGCGAACTTTCAACAGGCGATCGACGGGGTCGCTGGCGGTGCTGCGATTCGCAACGTCGCGTCGGTTGAAGTTCTGAAGGACCTGCAAATCCCCCTCCCGCCCCTGGAAGCGCAGCGATCGATCGTGTCGGAGATCGAAGCCGAGCGGCGGCTGGTGGAGGCCAACCGCGATCTTGTAGCCCGGATGGAAGCCAAAATCGCCGGCGCCTTGGCCCGCATCTGGGGGGAGCCTGCTGCCGGAGAGGAAGCCAAATGACCGAGGAGGCCGCGTCAACATCGGTGAAGCATTATTTCGTCGATGAAGCCGGCGACGGCACGTTGTTCGACCGGCACGGGCGCATCATCGTCGGGCGCGAGGGGTGTTCAAGCCATTTCATCCTTGGCGTTCTCGATGTCGCGGACCCGGGGGGGCTTGGGGCGCGAATGTCGGAGCTGCACCGGCATGTCCTGGGCGATCCGTTCTTTCAGGGGATCGAATCGCTCCAGCCCGAGCGCCTGAAGACGGCCTTGCTGTTCCACGCGAAGGACGACATTCCCGAGGTGCGCGAGCGCGTCTTTCGCCTGCTTGCGGGCGAAAAGGTCCGATTTTTCGCCGTCGTGCGGGACAAGGCAGGCCTGGCGGTGGATGTGCAGAACCGGAACAGGCAGAGCGCGAGCTACCACTACCACCCCAACCGTCTCTACGATGAGATGGTCACCCGGTTGTTCAAGAACCTGCTGCACAAGGACGGCGGATACCACGTATGCTTCGCGCGCCGCGGGAGCAAGGACCGCACCGAGGCGTTCAAACGGGCACTGGAGCGCGCCCGCGAAAACTTCCGCAGGCAGTGGAAGATCGAGGGGACCGCGCCGATTGAAGTATCGCCCAGCGCCTCGCACGAGCAACGCTGCCTCCAGGCCGCTGATTACTTCCTCTGGGCCCTGCAACGGGTTTACACAAAAGGCGAGGACCGCTACCTGCGCTTCCTGTGGCCCCGCGTGCGGATGGTGCATGACGCCGATGACCGCAGGAAGTCGTCGGCGGGCGTGTATTACAACGAGAAGTTGATGCTGACGGCCGAATCGATAAAAAAAGCGCCAGGGATATAGGGCCCTCCGCCCGAAGGCGGCGACCACACGGCATGAAGCCGAGTTTCGTCCACTGGCGCAATCATTATACACAAGATCGACCGTAATGTGCAAAGGCCGTGAAAAAGTTGTCGGGACGTCTGAGACGCTGCGGGCTGGATGATTCCCGCCCCTGGAAGTGCAGCAATCGATCGTGTCCGAGATCGAAGCCGAGCGGCGGCTGGTGGAGGCCAACCGCGATCTTGTAGCCCGCATGGAAAAGAAGATCGCCGCCACCCTCGTCCGCATCTGGGGCGAGGAACCACCGACCACTGACCACTGACCACTCCTCCGGCTCGTCTTCTGCTTCGTGGCCGTTGGTGTCCCTTCGTGGATCCTTTTCTCCCATAAACGCGCGCGGCTTTATTCGCGGCGGGAAACGGCCCTGGCGATGCTGAAGACTGCGATTCCGGTTTTACCCCTCCCCTCCCACGCAAAGTGGCGTCGTATTCTCGGGATGGTTGGCCTCACTCGCTGACCCTCCGGTCCTGCTCCTCCCAGGATGATTGGCAGACCTGAAGCCAAAGCCTCGGCGCCTCGGCACTGGCAAGCGGCCGGCCGCCTCTATAGGCTATCGCACAGATGCGCATCGTCAGCTACAACATCCTCGACGGTGGCCAGGGGCGCGCCGACCCGCTGGCCGAGATCCTCCAGGCCCAGCGCGCCGACGTGATCGCCCTGCAGGAAGCCGACCAGCCCCAGGTCGTCGAGCACATCGCCCGTCGCCTGAAGATGGATTACGTCCATGCCCCCGGCGGCCATCATGCGGCCGCGCTGCTGTCGGCCTGGCCGCTGGTCGAGTCCATCAACCACGGCCATGTCCGTCGGCGCCCGCGCAACAGCTTCCTGGAGGCCTGGGTGCAAACCGATACCTTCGGCCCACTGCCCATCGCCGTCGTCCATCTGCACCCCCACGCCACGGAGGCCGACGAGGTGGCCCGTGAACACGAACTGGCCGATGTCCTGGCGGTGCTGGACCGGCACCGCCAGGCGGGGCGGGCCCACCTGCTGCTGGGCGACTTCAATGCCAACTCGCCCCTGCAGCACATTGACCCCCTGCGCTGCAAGCCGCGCACGCGCGAACACTGGCAGGCCAACGGCGGCCGTTTGCCGCGCCGCGTGATCCAGCAACTGCTCCATGCCGGCTACGTCGATACCTTCCACGCCGTCTGTGGGGCGGCGGCGGCCGACACCGGCACCTTTTCCACCCAGTTCCCCGGGCAGCGCGTCGACTACATCTTCAGTTGGAGCCTGCAGCCCTCGCGGCTGCGCAGCGCCTGGATCGAGCGCGACCGCCTGGCCAAATACGCCAGCGACCACTACCCCATTGGTTTGGAACTGGCCTGAGGGGGCTATTGAAGGCTCCGCCGCAATCGCGGCCCTTGCGCCTTGCTCTGGCGCCCGCTGTGGCCGAGTTCGCCTGACTACGGGCCTTGAACCGACTGGTAAATCTCCAGCAGCCGCTGCACATGCTGCTCTTGCGAGAGAGCCGGCCGCAACGCCAAACACGCCTGCGACATCTCCGCGCGGCGCTGCGGATGGGTCATCGCCCGCATGGCGATGCTTAGCGCTGCCACGTCGGCGTGATTTTCCAGCACATAGCCGTGCTGGCCGTCCACCATGGCCTCGGCCGCGCCATTGCGTCGGCTGGTGATCACCGGCAGCCCCATCGCTAAAGCCTCCAGCACCACCAGGCTGCAGGGATCGTGGCGCGTGGGCAGCACAAGAAAATCGGCCGCACTATACATCTCCGCCGGCCGGCGCGTGGCCCCGGTAAAAATCACCCGATCCGCCACCTTGTGCCACTGTGCCAGCGACTCCATCCCATAGGGATCAAAGCCGCCGGCCGCCAGAAGGTAAACCGATTTATCATCCAGCCGGGCCAGGGCCTCGATGGCCTGTGGCAAGCCCTTGCGCACCGGGTCCTGGGCCAGCATCAAGGCGACCGTCGCCTCCTGGGGAATGTGATAGCGGGTCCGAATGTCGCGCCGGGCCTCGGTGCCGCGCGACGGATCAAACTGCTCAAGGTCCACACCGTTAAACAGGTTCACCATCCGCTCCTCGCCCAGCGCATAGTGCCGCGACAGCGCCTGGCGGACATAATGGGACAGGCACAGGACCACCGGCGGCCGCGGTCCGCTCAAGAGCCTGCGCTCAACGGCCACGAAACGCCGCCGCTTGAAATTCAACCGATTGCCCAGCCAGCGGAAGCTCGCAACCAGCCGGCCCCCACGTCGATGGTCGCTGGCCAGGGTGTCAGCTTCGATGCCCGCGTGCGGGTGATAGATATCGCAGTGGCGCACCGGCAGCATCGCATGAACCACATCGTAGACCTGCCGCCGCAAATGCGCATCCAGCGCATCCAGGAAACGCACATACCGGCGCCCGCGCGTCAGGCCGGCCGCATCCAGCGTCACTACCTCGTAGTCGTGCGGCGGTTGGTCGCTGACTGCCGTCAGCACACGGACCTGGTGGCCGCGACGGACCAGCGCGGTGGCCAGGTCCGCGGTGTAGCGCTCGGCGCCCCCGCGCTGCGGCTGGTGACGGAAGATAACCAGGGCGATGCGCACGGCCGCATGTTAAGCCCTGCGGCCCATGGATGCCACGGCGGCCGGCTCGTACAGTGTAGGTATGGCCGGCGACTATTCCGACCTGATACGCCAGTGGCAGCAAATTCAGCAGCAGATGCGCCAGCGCCTGGTGGTGCGCGCCCTGTCGAGCATGCCGCGATTTATCGCCGGGGCCGATGCCGCCTTCACCGCCGACAAACGCACCGTGCTGGCGGCGGCCGTCATTTATGATCTGAAGCTGGGGCAGATCATCGAGAAGGCCACAACGAGCATGGCCCTGACGGTGCCCTACATTCCCGGCTATCTGAGCTTTCGCGAAGGCCCGGCGGTGCTGGAGGCCCTGGGCCGCTTGCGCCATGGGTGGGACCTCTTGATGTGCGATGGGCAGGGCTACGCGCATCCGCGCCGCTGCGGGCTGGCATGCCACGTGGCCATCACGCTGGATCGGCCGGGAATCGGCGTGGCCAAGAGCCGGCTTATCGGTGAGTTTGCCGCGCCCGCTGCCCAGGCCGGCCAAAGCGCGCCGCTGCTGGACCAGGGCGAGCAGATCGGCCTGGTGCTGCGCACGCGCTGCGGCGTGCGGCCGCTGTTCATCAGCGTGGCCCACCGCATCAACCTGGCGTGGGCGGCGCGCGTGGTGCTGGCATGCTGCGCCGGCTACCGCGTGCCCGAGCCCACGCGCCAGGCGGACATCGAAGTCGCCCAGCTCAAGCGAAACAGCAGGCAATAAAAAAGCCGCGGATGGGGTCCGCGGCTCAAAGGTCCCGTGGGGGGGACTTTTGTTGGCCGGGCGGGGGGGACCCGGCCTGATCAGGGGTTTTAGAGTCGGGGGTTGAAGAAGGAGGGGGGGAACCTTCTTCGGGGAGTACCCCCGACAAAAAAGCTCCGGCGCTTATTCAGCGGCGGAGCCCTTCATCGGCTCTGGTTCTACCTCGGACAGCCATCGTCCCGGCAAACCACTGCAATTGAATGAAACATCATACAACTCGTAAAGCCAAAGGCAAGTGCTCTCGCACGATTTTTGTACAGATTGCAAGTTGTTGCCATCCCGCACATGGACCGGGACTTACGAGCGCGCCGGCGGCACCGCCGGAGCCGTGGCCGGGATGCCGTGATACTCGGCCGGAAACACGTAATCCTTGCGCAGCGGGTGGCCTTCCCAGTCCTCGGCGCAAAGGATGCGCCGCAGGTCGGGGTGGCCGTCGAAAATGATCCCCAGCAAGTCGTACGCTTCGCGTTCGTGCCAGTCGGCCGCACGCCACAAGTCGCACACGCTGGGCACATGCGGCTGGTGGCGCGGGCAGAACACCTTCACGGCCAGTCGGTGCTTCCACTGCGTGCTCCACAGGTCATACACCACGGCCAGCTTGTCCTGGGCCACGTAGTCGACGCCGCTCAGACAGGCCAGCCAGTCGAAGCGCAGTTGCGGCTCGTGGTACAGAAATTCCGCCAGCGCCCGCCAGGCGCCGGCCTCCACGTGGACGCGCGGGTGCTTGTCAGCGCCGTGAGCGGCCAACAACGCACCGGGCCTTCGCGACTCGATGAGGGCGATGATCTGCTGTGGACTCATAGGTTCTTGCCGTCGCGCACACGCGAGCGCACGTTGTCCAGAATGTTCATGTAGTTGATGTAGGCGTCGTAGGGGCTTTCGTAGGGGCTGAAATACTTGTGCACGTCGCCGTCGGCCCAATACTTGGTACACATATAGTAGCAGTGGTCGCTGGTGGTCAATCTCCGCCAGTCGGCCAGCAACTGCTCATCGTCGGATTCCTTGACGGGCTTCTGCAGCTTGTACAGTTCATTCAGGGCGTTGGACTGCATGGCATTGCCCACCCAGGCGCTCAGGTCGCGCTCGGTGTCGGCCCAGGAGATCGCCTGCGGGCAGTCCACCTCGCTGGCGGGCGCGTAGCGCTCGGCCGCCTGCGACGGGGTCACAAAGTCATTACCCGAATGCTTGAGCAATTCCGCCGGCAGGTGGGCCATGAAGTCAAAAATGCCTGTATCCGACCACTGGTGTTCGCCCAGGGTCTCCAGGGGCATGAAAAGATTGCAGATTTGTCCATTGCCCTCGATCTGATGGACCCAGCGGGCGAATTTCTCGGCGGTCAGCGGCCATTGCGGCCAGTCGCGGTTGGAAAAACGAAAGGCGATGTCATCGCTCAGATGGTAATTCCGCAGCAGCAGCTTCACCGAGCCGCTGCCCGGCGGGCGGTAGACAAAATTGCTGCTGCGCTCGCCCAGCACCTTGTCGGCGCCTTCGGCCAGCACGGCGTCATAGCCCATGTGGGCCACGGCGGCCGCCAGTTCATTGTTGTAGATCAGCTCGGTGTTGCGAAACACCCGCGGTTCCTGGTGGAAGACGCGCTTCATGGCCCGGCGATGCAACTCCACCTGCTGGCGGAATTCATCGCGCGAGTAGAGGAACGCCAGCGAATGGTGATAGGTCTCGCTGAGCATCTCCACGCAGCCGCTGGCGGCCAGTTGCTGCAGAACCTCCAGGGCCTCGGGCACCCAGGTCTGGATCTGCTCCAGGGCTGAGCCGGTGATGCACAGGCCCAGGCGGAAGCGACCCTCAAAGCGCCGCACCAGCTCCATCAGCATGCGCCCGGCCGGCAGGTAGCAGCGCTGAGCCACCTTGCGAATGATCTGGGCGTTCTTCAGATCGTCGAAGTAGTGGCGGTCGGTATCGAAGACGCTGTAGCGCCGCAGGCGGTACGGCTGGTGAATTTGAAAGTACAGACAGACCGAAGGCATGCGCGGCCATTCTACGCAAGGCGGGCGGCATGACCAGAGGGAAGCCCCAATGCCCTGCAAACGCTTTGCCGCGGATGGCTCGGCGCTCTGGGCCCACCAGCTCAGGCTACGACTGCTTCCACAGGCTCTGGGCCTTGCGCACCAGGTCCACGAACTGGCGCCGCGGAGGGTCGTCGGCGGCCGGTTCCGCCAAAGCCAGCGCCTGCTCCAGCGTGGCCGTGCCCTTGTGCGGACCCTGCCGCAGGACCAGCCCCATCGAAGCCACCGCGGCGCAGAAACGAAAGTCGCCACTGGTTTTTTCCACGGTGCGCTCACTGTCGGCAACGGCCAGCTCCAGAATTCTGCCCGGTCCGTTCGGGGCGCTGCGATAGCGCAGCCGCATGGTCAAAAGCTCGCCCGCGGCCGCCGCCGCCGTGGGCTGCTGGTAGCGAAGCGCCGGCGGCGGAGCCTCGGCCAGCACCAGTTCCATCAGAACCGTGACCGTCTGGCCGGCCAGCAGGTCCGTGGGCGCTGGCGCGCCCAGTCCGCCGCTTTCATAGCCCAGCAGGCGAAACGCGCGAACCCGCAAGGGATTCAGTTCCACGACCAGGCTGGCGTCGCGGGCCACCGGCGCCGTGGCGGGACCGGCGACCGTGGTGACCGCCATGCGCACCAGCCGATTCTGCGGCGCCCACGGGCAGGGACCGACTTCGGCGTTCTGTGCCACAGGCAGGTCGCCGGCCGGAGGCGCATCGTGGTAGGCAAAGGCGTTGATCAGCTCCTCGATGCGCAGCGATGCCGGCGAAGGCAACTGGCCGGCCTCCAGCGTTCGCTGCAGCAGGCCGTAACCCGCGCTGGAGGCGCTCAGCGGCACCTGGGCGGTGTTGACCTGTGAGGTCGGCACGAACATGGCATGGCCGACACCGCCGCTATCGGTGGTGATGCCAATAGCCACCGCGGCGGCCGCCGGCAGGTCCGGCAGGAACGTGAAGCTGCTGTGGACCGGATTAGGCCGCTGGGCCAGCGGCGGCCGGTCGATCTGGCGATTCAGGACCACGACCACCAAAGCGCCGGCCAAGACCAGCGACGCGGCCAAGGCCAGCCCCCATTGGCGCCTCGCCCAGCGCGGCGCGGGCGGGGCGGCTCGCAGCCGCAGGGCCTGCACCGCCCGCCAGAGTTCGTGCAGCGCCCAGCTATTGGCTTCGCGGCGCAGGTCCTCGCCCAGGACCTGCGCGGCCGCGCGGATTTCCTGGGCGACCTGGTGGGCCTGGGGGTCGGCGGCCACCAGCGCCTCGAAGCGCTCCTTCTGGGGGCCTTCCAGTTCCCCCAGGGCATAGGCGGTGAAGTTGGGATCGTCGTCGTAGTTCATGTTGACACTCCGTCGCGCTCCTGGTTGTCGACCATCTGCGTCCGCAGGGCCTTGAGCCCTGTATGAATCAAAAAGCCCACGTTACCGATCGACAGGCCCGTGACCTGGGCGATCTGCTTGTAGGACAGTCCGTGCTGGAACTTCAGACGCAGCACCTCCTGCTGGTTGGCCGTCAAGGAGCCCAGCAGCCGCAAGGCATCCGAAGCCGACTCGCGCAACTCCAGCGCCTCGGCCGGTGTCGGCAGGGGGCTGGCGGCCGCTTCCTCCTGTCCGGTCATCTGCACGGTACCCCTCCCTCGTCGCCGCAGGTCCATGGCGCAATTGCGGCAAACGGTATACAGCCACTGGGCCAGGTGGCTTTCGACGTGTTGACGGTCCTGGCGACAGAGGCGCAGGAAGGCCTCCTGCACCACGTCGCGGGCCGGCTCGGTATCGCCCAGCAGGCGGGCGACGTACAGAGTCAAGGGCCCTTCAAATCGACTGATGGCCGCTCGTATCCACTGGGCCTGAGGCTGGGCTGATGGCCCGGTCATCGGTCCTCGCAACGGCGGCCCGCCAACTACTTAACGCAGCAGTCGGCAACTTCTTAGAAGCCGCCTGTTACATGTTAACGCCGGCGATGCTAAAGCCAAGCCGGGTCACTAGATAGGCACAGAACCGCATGACGCCGCGGCACGTATAATTTGACGTATGGGGGCCGCTGGATAAAATGCCCGCCAAGCTGCCACACAGGCGGCTTAACGGGCAGGAGCCGCCGGCGGCACGGATGTCGACGGCGGTGCAGCGACCGAACGGGCTTTGGGAGATTCGGATCGGGCAATCATCCGAGTCCTCCGCGAAAAATGTTGATCGGGCGAGTTGGCAGCCGCTGGCGACAGATCGGCCTGGCTGCCGATAGAGCCTAAGGCGGCCGCGGACCTGCGGCCCCGTAGCGCCCGACCAACGGATGGGATGTAGTTATGTCCAGGAACCCCGTGCTTGACGTGCCCTTGACGGAGGTCATGCGAAGGGAAATCGCACTGCCTCTGCAGCACATGCTCCAGATTTACACTGTGGGCAACTTCCTCAACGCCTGGCGCAACCTCAAGAGCCAGCGCTCCATCGAGCAGATCTTCGACTCGCCCCAGCAGGCGCGGCACGCCGCAGCGACCTGTGCGGCCTGGTTGGGCATTCCCACCCGGCCATCAGCTTCCGGTATGCCGGCCTGGTGGACCGACGAGTTCCGCTCGGCCTCGGCCCAGGTATCATAAGTCCCCATGCAGAATCCGCCTCAGGCCCGGACGCCAGCGGCATAGGTCGGCGTCAACGGCTTGGCCAATACCTGGAGGAGAAATCGTGAGCGACCTTGGCTATACCGGCACGCCCCAGCTTCCTGACAGCAAGTACTGCGTGCATGACCCATCGCGGCCGCAGCCGCGCATTGTGACGCCCGGGACGTGCGGCACCCCGGAGTGGCCGGGCACAGCGCCCTCGGATGCCATCGTGCTGTTTGATGGGACCAGCCTCGATGGGTGGATCGGGGCCAACGGCCAGCCGCCGGCCTGGAAGCTCCAGGATGGCTACATGGAAGTGGTGGCCCGCACGCATTGCTTGCGCACGCGGCAGCACTTTGGCGACTGCCAGTTACACGTGGAGTGGGCTGCGCCGGCCGAGGTGGTCAGCAAGAGCCAGGGCCGCGGCAACAGCGGCGTGTTCCTGCAGGGGATCTACGAGATCCAGGTTCTGGATTGCTACCAAAACCCCACCTATGCCGACGGCGCGACAGGGGCGCTTTACGGCCAGCTTCCGCCCTTGGTCAATGCCTGTCGGCCGCCCGGCCAGTGGCAGAGCTATGACATTGTGTGGATCGGCCCGAAGTTCGATGGCCAGAAGCTGGTCAGCCCGGCGCGCCTCACGCTGTTTTTCAATGGCGTGCTGCTGCACCACGATGTGACCTTGATCGGCCCGACCGCACACAAGACCATCCTGCCTTACACGGCGCATCCGCCGACGGGTCCGCTGGAGCTGCAGGACCACGGGGACCCGGTGCGCTATCGCAACATCTGGTATCGCCCGCTGAAGGGCTATGACCAGTAAGCAGGGGAAGCCAGCTCAACCCGGGAAGCCAGTTGTGGAGCGGCGACTCCTGACTGGCTTCCCGTTTTTTTGCCGTCGCCGGTGCCCGACCGGCGGCCTGGCCCAGCGGCGGCCGGGCGGCTGGCGTGGTTATCAGGACCCAGCCGACGGGTGAAAAACCTTGGAAAAGACTGCTTTGCGGCTTTTTCCCCGGGGGCGTCTTCCGCTAGGATAGGAAGTTGTGCGGGCCGCTCATCAAGGTCGGCCCGCGGGTTGTTCGATAAGCAACGGGAGCCGCTAGCGGCCGGACGGCCGGTCGTTGGGCTCTGTTTACTGGCGCAGGAAAAAAAGACGATGGCATCTCCCAACCGCCCCGGCAATGGCGGCAGCACTCCCACCGGCGGACCTCCTGGCGGCTTTCGCGGCCGGCGAGTGACGACTTGCAGCTTCTGCGGCAAATCGTCGCGCGACGTGGGCCCGATGGTCGAGGGGCCGGCCGATGTGTATATCTGCGCCAATTGCGTGGACCTGGCCCACAACATCATCCGCCAGGAAAAGCGCAAACTCTCCAGCTCGCAGCCGCTGTTTGGGGCCATCCCCTCGCCGCGGCAGATCAAGGAATTTCTCGATCAGTACGTCATCGGCCAGAACCATGCCAAGAAGGCACTGGCGGTGGCCGTCCACAACCACTACAAGCGTCTGAGCGTGGGCGATGCGTCGGCGTCGGGGGCTCCGGGCGGCGAGGTGGACATCGATAAGTCCAACGTGCTGCTGATCGGGCCCACCGGCAGCGGCAAGACGCTTTTGGCCAGGACGCTGGCCAAGATCCTGAACGTGCCGTTTGCCATCGGCGACGCCACCACGTTGACCGAGGCCGGTTATGTGGGCGAGGACGTGGAGAACATCCTGCTGAAGCTGCTGCAGAACGCGGATTATGACCTGGAGTCGGCGCAGCGCGGCATTGTGTATGTGGACGAGATCGACAAGATCGCCAAGACACAGAACAACGTGTCGATCACCCGCGATGTCAGCGGCGAAGGCGTGCAGCAGGCTTTGCTGAAGATGCTGGAAGGCACGATCAGCAATATCCCGCCGCAGGGCGGCCGCAAGCACCCCGAGCAGCAGTACATCCAGATGGACACCTCGCAGATTCTGTTTATCTGCGGCGGCACGTTCGTGGGCCTGGAAGACATCATCAAGAAGCGCCTGGGCAAGCGGCAGATCGGTTTCAACAGCGAAACCGGGCCGGCCGAGAGCACCGATGAGCGGGCGCGGGTGCTGGCCGAGGTGCAGCCCGAGGACTTGATCGAGTTCGGGATGATTCCGGAATTCGTGGGCCGGTTACCGCTGTGCGCGACGCTGGATCCACTGGATGTCAGCACGCTGGTGACGATATTGACCGAGCCGCGCAATGCGCTGGTCAAGCAATATGGGCGGTTCTTCCGCATGGAAGGCAGCGATCTGGAGTTCACGTCAGGGGCGTTGAAGATGATCGCCCAGAAGGCTCTGAAGCGGGACACCGGGGCGAGGGCGCTGCGGGCGGTGTGCGAAGAGCTGATGCTGGATTTGATGTATGCCCTGCCCGATCAGCAGCAGGGGGTGAAGTACGTGATCGACGAGGCCGTGGTGGCCGGCCGGCGCAGCCTGTTCGAGGTCAAGACGGAACGTCGGCGCGAGTCGGCGTGAGGCGCGGCAGGGGGCTACCGTCGGTTCCTGCTTGTATTCTCTGGCTTGCCCACCGGCTTAATCGTCAACGGGAGTCTTAGGCTCCGGCGCCTTGGGCAGGTTCTTGTTGGGTGGCAGGACCGGTGGCTTGCCCACTGCCGGAACCGGCGGCTTGGTCGTCACGGCGAAGGTGATGCTGTCCTTGGCCACGGTGATTTTCTGGCCGCCCACGGTGATGACGGCGCCGGCGGCGGTCGGTGCGGCAACCTGCTTATCCTTGGCGAAGGCCAGGATAAACACGTCGCTGCCACCTGCCTCGACGTCGTACCGCGTGACGTTGGGGCCGCCCCTTAGACTCGTGCCAACCGACACCAGCAGCGCATCGGCGCCCGAAGCGCCCGAGGCGTCGAAGGCCAGGATGGCCCCCCCGTCGGCGACCGTGACGCCGCCAGCGGGCGTGGGCGTGAACTTTCCGGCACTGGCCGTCAGGTTGTTCCCCAGCGTCAGCTTCTGCCCGTAGGCGAAGGCCAGGATCGGCCCGCCGGCCGGTGTGTAGCCGTCGCGCGGCCCGTAGCCCAGCAGGCTGGTGATGACGATATCATTGCCGTCCTGCCAGCGGTTGCGGAAGACGGTATAGCCCTTGCCCGAGTCGAAGACGGCGTGGGGCAGGACGGTGGCCGGATTGGCTGGTTCGACGCCGACGGGCCAATTGACGAAGCTGACCACCGCGTGCCAGGGCTGGACAAGACTGTCGTAACTGCGTTCGCCCTGCTTGAGCCAGCCCTGCTGGGGGATGCTCATGTTCCGCGAATGCCAGTAGCCGGCGATCTCCGCCGGTTCAATGACCTGCTGGTAGGTCCAGAGCATGGCGGGGAGGTATTTGGGCTCGACGGTTCCGAACCCCTGAGCGAACTGGCCGCCGTGCGACCAGCCGCCGCGCCAGAAGTTGTCGTCGCCATAGGACCCTTGGGCTTTCTGTCGGTTCAGGTACATGGGCCGGCCATTGATCGCTACGGTTTCCATGACCCAGCGCAGGCTGATCCACTGGGCGTTGGGCGCCGGCGCGATGAAATCCTTGCCCAAGGCATTGCGCCAGGCCTGGAGCATGGGCAGGTAGCCGGTATCGGAACTAACGTGGCTGGGCCCGTGGCCCTCGGCATAGAAGCCGTAGTCGCCGAAGCCGCCGGTGAGCAAGCGCATGGTGGTCTGGGTCATAGCCGGGACGAGCTCATCGAATTTCGTCCCCTCGGTTCCTGGATCATTCATGATTGCCATCACCGCCATACCGGCCGGGGCGATACCGCCATAGTGGTTCTTGGCCGGACCATATTTGGGCTTGGTCGCGCACTTGATGATGCCGGCGCCGCCTTGTTCGATCTGCACCTCCATAAAAGCCTTGGCGACCTTTTTCTGGAAATCAGAGTCCCAGCCGTCGTAGCACAGGTCATAGCCCAGTGCCGTGACGGCCCACGAAGAGCCGGCGCGCAATTCGCCGTTGGGCCCCTTGAAGGCGTAGCGGCTGTCGACGTCGCGAACACCTTCCATGTACTTCTCGAAGGCCCGTCGCCCCAGGTCGGCGTACTTCTTGTCGCCCGTGACTTGGTAGAGCAAGCCGTATCCCGCGGCATGGCTGATGGTTAAGTAGCCGCGCTCAGCGATGCCCAGGACCTGATATCCTCCCCCGGGGTAACCCTTGGTGGCCGGGGAGAATTTCTCCGGGAAGGTCTCGCCGTTGCCGCCCAGTACATGGCGGAGCCGGGCGATGATCGCCTTGCCCTCTGGCGTTTCGGCCTTTTTGCGCAAGGCCGGCACGTCCGCCTTGCGGAACAGCAGGCGGGGATGCTCGCCGGGCGCTGGCTTAACAAATCCCGGCACGTCAGCCGGCCAGGGCGACTGCTCCGCCGCGGTCGCAACTTCCATCGCCAGCATCAGAACGGCCGCGACGCCGACCACCCATCCGCATCTCCGTGCATGGTTCGGTACAGTGGACATAAAGCTCCTTTGTTTGTCTGGTTAACAGTAATACACCCCGTGTTTGCCAGCGTTATCCGGCCCCAGAAATGGGCGATACACGTGCCTTGGGGCTCTCTTTCGCAGGATGCGGCTGGGCATGACCTTGGCGTCATGCCCAGCCGTTATAACGGAGAGGGAGGGATTCGAACCCTCGATGGGATTTAGGTCCCATACAGCATTTCCAGTGCTGCTCCTTCAGCCGCTCGGACACCTCTCCAGACACATTCATTCTACGGATTTGGGCCGGTACCGCAGGCCCGAAAACCGTTGGGCGGGTGCACCGACGATTGTGCCGATGCAGATTACACAACGTCCACGGCGAATCAAGGTAGATAGGATCAATAGCCCGTCCCGCAGCCGCCGTCAGAGGCGGTTGGGGTGTGCTGGGCGTCCGCTGCTGGTCGGTCGCGACGTTGTTACAAGATCGTTACTTGCGGACAGGCAGGCGGCGGTTTAGAGTGTAGGCACTTGCCCCAAGGAGACGCAATGCGCCGTAGGACATGGCTGGCTGCGGGATGGGTGCTCCTGATGGGCGGCGTGGTAGCCGCCGAAGTGGTTTTGTACAACGTCTCGACCGACCAGCCGCTGGTGCTGGATCAGAACACCAATTACGTGCTGCAGAACGTGATGATCACCGGGGTGGCGGACAACGCCGCCCTGACGCTGACCGGCCGGATTAACTCGGTGAGCCTGCGTCGTTGCCAGGTGGGCAAGGTTCGCAGCGGCCAGAGCGGCCGGGCCGTGGGTGTCGAGGCCGCCGGGGCGATGGTGGGCACTTTCACGGCGACGGATTCCCTCTTCTTTGACTGCGAAAATCAGCTTGCCAGTCTGCGCGAAGGCAGCTTCGGGCGTGTGACCTTTGAGCGCTGCACCTTCCAGTGCAGCGAGCAGTTTCTGAAGGAAGTTTACGCCGACAACCCCTGGCGCGATTGGCCGCCGGTGACTGAGTTCCACAGCATCGATACGCTGGAGCTGCTGGATAACCGTTTCGTGAACACCACGGTCATCATTCACCCCTCGGTTCGCAAGGTCATCATCCGCGGCGAAATCCCGGGGCTGAGCATCGAAGACCAGAACGCCACGCAGGTCATCCTGCTGGACCCGGTTCAGGGGAAGGACGCCCTGGCCACGCGCTGATGTCTGGCGATCCCCCACGCTTGAATCCCTCTTTGGTGTTATCGGGGCTGGTTTTGCGCGCGGCGTCGGCGCCGGAGGTTATTGACCTGCGCCACGCGGTACTTCGGGCGGGCCTGCCGCGGGAGACGGCGCAATTTCCAGGCGATGATTCGGCCCAGACGCGACATTTCGTGGCCGAGGCCGGGCGGCAGGTCGTCGCGTGTCTGTCGTTGATGCACAGCGACCTGGAAGGCCGGCCGGCGTGGCAACTGCGCGGCATGGCGGCGGCCGAGGAATACCGACGCTTGGGGATCGGGGGCCGGCTGCTGAAGTTCGCCGAAGATCAGGTTCTGCGCGATTCCCCGCGGCGCCTGCTGTGGTGTAACGCCCGCAAGCCGGCGGTGGCGTTCTATCGCCGCCACGGGTGGCGCATCATCTCCGGGGAATTTGTGATCCCCACGGCCGGTCCTCACTTTCGGATGGCCAAGGAACCCTGAGCGAGCCGCTCAAGGGTCCGGCAGGGCAATGAGTTCGACCTGGTCGGTCGCCAGGTCCAGCAAGGCCACCGTTGGGACCTTCACGCGATGCAGCGCTCCGGGGTTGATCAGGCGTAGTCGGCCGATGCGGCGGTCCTCTGGTACGTGCGTATGTCCTTGCAGGACAAAGTCATGCTGCTGCTGCTTGAGGACGATGTTCTTCAAGGCCGCATCGTCGCCGTGCAGCACAAAGAGCCGCTTGTGGGCCAGGGTCAGCTCGCCGCCGGTGCCCAGGCAGCGCAGGCCCAGGGCCGTGGCATAGCTTTGCAACGTGCCCCGGTCATAGTCACAGTTGCCCCATACGAACGCCGTCGGCAGGTCCGCCAGGACATCGAGCACCGAAACGCTGCCAATGTCGCCGCAATGGACAAAGAAATCGGCCCCGCGGCCGCGCAGCAGGGAAACCGCCATAGTGGTAGCGCCGATGTTGCCGTGCGTATCACTGAGGACGCCCACGCGCATGGGCCCATCATACCGTGCCGGCGCGGCCAGTGCTGCGGCGGGCGATTGCCTCTGACCCATCCCCGCCAATTTCAGTATGATCAAGTTCCATGACTCATCCCCTGGCCTAGCTGGATGGGCTGCCGCTGATCTGGCGGCTGTTTGGATCATGACCGGCGCCGGGCACCGCGACAGGAGAACGACGATGCGCCGTGGCTTTGTGATGATGGTACTGGCGTGGGGGAGCGTGGCGCTGGCCGACCGCATCGAGCTGCGCGACGGCACGGTGATCGAGGGGACCGCCATTCGCCAGGGCGACCTCTACTGGGTGCGAGAGGGCGAGGGCCCAGCGCGCTTCATCCCTGCGGACCAGGTCGTGGCGGTCAGGCCTTCGGCGGCGGCCGCGCCGACGCCGTCGGCCTCGGTGCCAGCCGGTTCGGCCTCGATCCACAGCATGCGGCTGCAGGCCAATGCCTCGGAAAGTCCGCTGGGCGCGGTGGCGATGTGGCTCAAGTTCCTCAGCAGCCGGCCCGCGGCCGCTGATATGCCGGCGGCGCAGGCGGAACTGGAGATGTGGCTGGACCGGACGCGGCGAGATTTTGAGAAAGTGGCCGGCAAGTGGCTGGATCCGGAGCATCGCGCGGCTGCCGTTCATCGGGCGTCGGCCGCCAACGCTGAGGCGCGCAAACTCAGCCAGGCGGGCAAGCCGCTGCAGGCCATTGGCAAGATCGAGGAGGCGTTATCGGCCTATCCCAGTTCCTATCCGCTGATGTTTCACCTGGCGTTCACCTGCATCAACGCCAAGCGCTACGACCAGGCCATCGAGAGCTTTGAGCGCTGCCGGCAGATGCGGCCGTGGGCGGTGGAACCGGTCAACAACCTGGCGGTGTTTTACTGGATGCGCCAGCACCAGGACGAAGCGGCGCTGATGTTTTACCGGGCGGCGCAGCTCAACCCCCTGGAAGGCGTGGCCAAGAACCTGATGGCGGCGGTGGCACAGTTGCCTCCCGAGGTGCGCAACAGCGGGCGGCTCAAGCCCGCGGTGACATTGGCCGCGGAACTGACCGGCCGCTACAAGCTGCAGCCGGCCACGCGCTGGGCGGAGTATCACTGGGTCTTTCTGGTTCATCCGCCCGAGCCCCTGGAGGGCAGCGATGCGCGCTATCGCGGCCTGGCGGCGGCGGGCAGTGGCACTGTGGTATCGGCCGACGGGGCGGTGCTAACGTCGTCTCACCTGGTTGAAAAAGCGCAGAATGTGCTGGCGCTGCTGGAGGATGGCACCGTGAAACTGGCGACGGTTGCGGCGGTCGATGCCCGCGCCGGGATGGCGCTGCTGCGTATCAAGGACAGCCCGCAGTTGGCTGCGGTGGAAGCGGGAGCCGAGCCGCGGGCGGGTGAAGTGTTTGTGGCGGCGGCGATGCGCAATGGGCCGCTGAGCGCCAGTGTGCAGGTGGGCGCGGCGGAACTGCGGGCCGATGCGGGGCGGCTGGCGGCCAAGCGTCGCATGCCGCCGGTGGCTAATGGCGGGGCGATCCTGGATGCCCAGGGGGCGATGGTGGGTCTGTTGTCCGGCGTCGCTCCCTGTGCGGGCCCGGACGTCGAGGAACTGCCGGGCGTGGGTCTGCCGGCGATCCGCGCATTTTTGGCGCAATGCAAGCTGGACCTGCGGCCGGCGCAGAACCGGGAGGCTTTGGCGGCGCCGGGGCTGGCCGACAAGCTCAAGTCGTCGCTGGTGTGCGTGATCGTGCCGCGCTAGGGCAGAGGCCGCGGCCGGCAGGGGGGGAGCATCGTGCCTTACTTGCTGAAGAAACGCTTGATCGAGTAGACGGTCGCCTGGCGCTGCACGGTGGCGATCGATTCCAGCAGGGGGATGTCCTTCGGGCAGACTTGCACGCAGTTGCCGGCCTTGCCGCAATCGGTGGCGCCGCCTTCATCCATCATGGTTTCCAGGCGCTGGTCCTTGAGGGTGGCGCCTGTGGGATGATCGTTGAACAGCCGAACCTGGCTGATGACCGCGGCGCCGACGAACTTGCCCTGGGGCGTGTACTGCGGGCAGGCGTCCAGGCAGCAGCCGCAACTGATGCAGCGCGACAGCGGATAGCGCTTCTCCTGCGTTTCCTGCGACATGGCCGGACCGGGGCCCAGGTCATAAGTGCCGTCGATCGGCACCCAGCAGCGGGTTCGCTTCAGATCGTTAAACAGCCGCTGACGGTCGACAAACAGGTCGCGCACCAGGGGGAACTTGGTCATCGGTTCCAGGGCGATGGTGGTGGCGGGGGCTCCCAGCTTCTCGACCAGGGCCGAGCAGGCTTGCCGCACCTTGCCGTTGATGAGCATGGTGCAGGCGCCGCACACTTCCTCCAGGCAGCCGCTGTCCCAGACCGGCGGGGTCGTTGGTTGCCCGTCAGTGGTGGTGGGGTGAGCGGCAATGTACTGCAGGCAGGAGATGACGTTCATGTTGCTGCGCAGCGGGACGGCAAATTCCTCCCAGCGCGAGGGCTGGTCAGGGCCGTCCTGGCGGCGGATGCGAACAAGAACCTGGGGCGAAGTGCTCTGACTCATGTTACCTGCCGAAGCCCTCGACGGCGCATTGTAGGCTGTCTGCCGCTGCCGGAGGCCGGCCATTCCCGTTTCGCTCTTCAGCCGCCGGCCTGCTGGAGCTTCTCGCGATCGCCGCTGAGCGTATGGGTTTCCTGCTCCATGTTTTCGTTGACGAAGATGACGCGGACGTCGTCGCCCTCGCGCAGCACGCGGATGTCACCTACCAGCCACGGAGAATCGCCCAGCGTATCGCCCGGGCCGACCTCGATGACCGTCCTGGCCCAGCCGCCTTTCTGCCAGCGCTCGACCTGGACCTTGACGGTATTGCGGACGATGCGGCCGGTGATGGGATCGGCCATGGGCTTGCCCACGACAAAGAAGCGCGTTTTGCCGGCCACCGTCACCGGTTCGGACCAGGCCGACCAGGCACTGTTGCTGTCAGCCGGAATACCCAGCATGGCGGCCACGGCAGGATCTTCGCAGACCGCGGGGGCGCCGTAGAGCGGATTGCTGACGATCAGCCGGGCGCGGTAGCGGTAGATGGAACCTTCCTGCAGCCCATCGTCATGAATCCACAACATGTCAAAGGTGCCGGGGACTGCCGCTGGCAGCGCCGCAGCCGCGGCGGGCGGAGCGGGGGGCGCAGCGGCAAGCGGCAACCCGGGCTGCATCGGGGGCAGCATTCCGCGGACGCGGCCGGGCAGCTCAGCCCCGGGTGCGTCATGGAACGGCGCAGCGCCGGCCGGCGGAACCGGTGGAACGGCCGGGGCGGCGCCGCCGGCCGGAGGCGTGGGCGCCGGGGCTGGCGCGGGGCCGGGCGGAGCCCACTTGTCGCCGGCCAGCACCGTGTAGAACTCGGGGCGCAGCAGGCGCTCCTGGTTGGCGGCCGCCCAGGAGACATAGGTTTGCTTTTGTTCTTCGTCGGTGGGAGGCCAGGGCGGGCACTGGTTGTTGGCCAGCAGGGCTACCCGTTGTCCATTCCCCCAGGTTTTCTTGCCATCCTGGCTGAGTTCCTCGCGCCACAGTTCCGTGCGCAATACTAAAACGCCCGCGGGGCGGAGATGCTCGGGCACTTTGGCCGCGGCCACGGCCTTATGGAAGGCCGCCGGATCCCATTTCAGGAACACCGTCGCACAGTCGCGGTCCTCCTCGGGCACGGTAGAGGCTTCGGGGGCGGCGGCCGGCGCGCCCGGCGCGGCTGGGGCGGCCGTAGCGGCGGTGCCGCGTCGCACAAAGCAGCGAAACGTGCGCACGCCGCTGATCGTTGGCGAGGGTATTTGCGGCAGCGAAGCCTTCACAAGCTGCACTTCCTGGGTGGTGCTGACCACGGCGCCTTCGGGGCGTCGCGAGGCGTTTTCATCCCAGAAGTTGGCCAGCAGGTCCGTCGGCATCCCCCGGCCGCGAAGCACTTCGGTCAATCCGCGCACCGTATCGCCCTTGGGCAGTTCCAGGGACGAGCGATCGGCCAAACCGTCGCGCAGTTGTCGCACCGCCGCGTTCTGGATGGCCGGATCGATCTCGCCGGGTCCATGGGTGCGGTTGTCCAGGGTCACACTGACGGGCGTGCCGATGCCGTAGCCGATAACGACCCACAGCATCCACAGCCCGGCCAGACCCAGGCCGAACCATTCGACGTTCTTTTCCAAAAAGACCAGCACCTTCTGCATAATGCACCTTTAGCGTGCGCTTCGCTTCAAAGCGGAATCCCCAGCAGTCGCTTGACCTCAGCGGGCATCAGTTTGCGGGTCCAGTCGCGCAGGAAAAGGACCTCGCAGCGCAGACGGACCTCGACCAGCGGATCCTCACCGTAATAGAAGCCGCCGGCGGCCAGCGCAGCGCGGTCGACATTGGTGATCTGCATCTCCAGGATGCTGATCAGCCGCTCGCGGCTCAGTTCCGCCAGGAACAGCGGCAGCCTCCGCCAGTCGGCGTGGAAGCGCAGGTTAAAGTGAACCACGTCGTACAAATCATTGCTGACGCGGCCGGAGGGACTGACGCGGAAAGCGGCTGTCGGATCGACCGGACCCGAGGGTTGCGGGCTGGCGGCGCCGGGGCGAGCCGGAGGCGGCATCCCCGGCGGGCCACCAAAGCCCATGTCGCCGCCTCCGCCGCCGGTGGTCATGCCCAGGCGGCCCTTGTCGCTGACGTATTCCTCAGGGATCTGCAGTTGCAGCAGGTTCTTGATCACCGCCTGGGGGACTGTGATGCTCTGGCCGGGACTGCGCCGCACCCGGTTGTGGGTGTCCACGATGGCCTGCACCACATCCTGCTGAATCCACAGCCCCACCTGGGCCCACCAGATGTCGTATTCGTTGTCAGGCAGCCGATTGGCCAGCTTGGCATCGCGAATCTTGGAGCTGTAGACCAGGCCCTCGGGGGCGATGTACATCGAGAAGCGCTGCGAGTTTTCGCGGCGCAGCTCCAGCGGAGCCAAGGCGGGAATAGCCTGCTTGAGTTGATCGCCCTTGGGTTTCGCCAGGGCGCCGCTGCTCACCTGCTGATCGATCTCGGCCTCGCGGCGCTTGATGTAGGCCTGCAGTTCGTCGGCGGATGCCGGCACACCGGCGTTCAAAGCCTGTATGAGCTGGCCCGGCTCGCCGCTGGTGCGCGGCGCGCCCGGATGGCCGGCGGCGGGATAGTTGCGCACCATGGCATCGTACATGTCGCGGAAGCGTTCACGGGCGGTGTCCGTGGCTGCCGGCAGGGCGCCGGGATACAGCAGCCCGTGGCGCTTGCGCCCCGAACCCGCGGCCCGGTCGGGGGTGGGGTGCGAGTTGATCGGGTCGTTCATGTCCAGAACGAGCTGCATCATCTGGCCCGCCTGGTCCTGGGTGATGCGCGTCATCTCGCGCCCGGAGGCGATGATCGCGGCGCTGGGGAACTTGGCCAGGCGTTCTACTTCGGCGCGATCAGGATTCACGTAAGGCAGGAAGCGCGGCTGACGCAGCAGGGCCTGGGCCCGCTGGTGATCGCCCAGCCGACCGCGCAGCTTGGTATTAAGGTCTTCAAACAAATTGTTGAGCGGCAGCAGTCCAACGACCACGGCCACCACCGCGACCAGGCCGCAGATCACGCTGATCAAATTGCGTTTGATGATTTCCATGAAAGATACCTTGCCAAGCACCGGGGGCCTTCAGCGCACCTGTCCGCCGCTCTTAACCGCCGAGGCCGGTGGATCCAGGACGATCGCCACCAGCAACGTAAACTCAGTATCGGTGTCCGTGGGTTCTGCCGGGGGGGTCGCAGGGGCTGGGTTCATGCCCATGGGCCCGCCCGCGGCCATCGGCATGCCCATCAGCCCGCCGCCCATGGCCGCGCGCGCCGCCGAGGGCTGGCGACGACCAATGTTCACGATCTTCCAGCGCCCGACGTAATAGGGTTTGCCCGCCGCACTGGCCAAGTCGGCATTGAGCTGACGCAAACCCTCGACCAGCGACTGCTCGATGAGCAATGAGCCGCTGGCCATCGGGGTATAGCCGCGGATGGTCAGGACGAAACCGCGTTTGGCGGCCGAGCCCGCGACCGGCGCGACCCCGTCCTGGGGGGCGGCTCCGTGTGAGGGCGTGGCGGACGAGCCGGCCGCCATCTGCACGAAGGCGCTGTCGGGGACCTTGTTGCGGTCGATGATGTCGGCCATGTCCAGCCGATAGGTCTGGGCGATGCTGTCGAAGTAAAGGGCCCGTCGGCTGGTGCGCGGTAATTGGCGCAGGACATCCTCGGTGACGGACTTCTGCGGCATCAGGTCGCTGAGGTCCTTGAACAAGGTGGGCCAGAGGTTGCGGTAGGTCAGCATGCCGCGCAACTGGATGATCTTGTCGCGGTCGGGCTTGCCCTTGTCCTGCACGTCCATGGCCCACAGGCGGCTGTGATTGTCGGCATCGCGCAGGACCTCGCCAATCTGCTGGCGAACGCCCTGGCGCTCGTTGAACTGCCAGTTGTCATAGGCGTAGCGCATGGCTTCGCCGGCGGTGGCCGCCACCATCAGGCCCGCCGCCAGGGCAAACCACTTGGTCTTGCCCTTCCACATCTTGGCCCGGCGGATCTGCGCTGGCAGCAGTGAACTGGTGATGTGGCCGCGTTCCAGGCCTTGGAGGGCCAGCCCGTAGGCTCCGCCCAGCGAGATCACGTTTTCGGCAAAGAGGGTGGCCAGCTTGCCATCGGCCGGCGAGGCGGCCCGGAAGGCGTCCAGCCGCTCGACTTCCATCTGCACGTGCTGCTGCAGGTATTTTTGAAGACCGGGCAACTGGAATGAGCTGCCCATGACCATGATCTTCTTGAGGCGGGCATCGCGGTGGACCGAGGCATAAAAACCGATGGAGCGCTGCACGTCGGCCACCAGGTCGGCAAACACCGGGCGCATGGCCTGGAAAATCTGCTTGGCGTACTTGCTGGTGGCGGCATTGCGCTTGAGTTCCTCGGCCTTGGCGAAGTTGAGCTTGAAGGCTTTGCCCAGAGCCTCGGTGAAGCTGTTGCCGCCGATCTGCAGCGTGCGCATCCAGACGGTGTGGCCGTCGGCGATGACCAGGTCGGTGTTCTCGGCGCCGCAGTCCATGAACATGACGGTGTCCTGGACGCGGCGGTCGTGGTGCATGGCGTTGTAGACCGCCAGCGGGATCATCTGCACCACCTGCACGTTCAGCCCCTGCGAGGTCAGATACTCGATCTGCTTGTTGACCAGCTCTTTGCGCATGGCAAAGATGCCCACTTCCTTGTCGGGTGAGTCGGGCGTGCTGAAGAGCTGGTAGCTCCATTCCACGTCGTCCAGCGGGAAGGGGATCTGCTGGATGGCTTCGAAGCGGACGATCTCGGGGATCTTGCGGTCCTCGACCGGCGGCAGCTTGATGAAGCGGGCGAAACTCGACTGGCCGCTGACGCCCACCGCCACCGGCGTCTGGCCCAGGTTGTGGCGATGCACGAAGTTGCCCAAGGCCACCTGGAGCATGGATTCGCGGTTGTCGCCGACGGAGGAGAGAATCTGTTCGTGCTCGATGACCTCGAAATCGTCGACCACCAAGTCATCGCCGACCAGGGTCAGCTTGATGGCTTTTAATGCACGGTTTCCCAGGTCAATGCCCCAGGCGGAACGAGGACTGGCCATGAGTGATTTTCCTCTTGGTCCCGGGGGCAACATGGGCCGCCGGGGGTGAGTCTGTGGCGGCGCGCTGTCGGGCGGGCGCGCCGGCCGGTTGTCGAACCAGTGGTGTAACCTCTACAGCCGCTTTCTTCAACCGCTGATGCTGCTTCGGCGCCGTCGGCGGCCACTGCGGGCCCGCAGGGGCTCCGGCGCCGCAGCCTCCAATACCATACGCCGTGGCCCGTCGCCGAGTTTGGCATCGGCCACCAGCCAATAGACCACGCTGAACCAGTGTGGTCAAGTCTTTATCGCCTCGGAACGCCCAGCGCCGGCTCGGCCGAAGATACCAAGCCGGCTCTCGGCGAGCCCAAGGTTTCGCTTGCGGGCACTTGTCAGGTATCCAGTCGAAGGGCCGGTATCGCCTTCTGGACGATTTGCGGCTCCAGGGACGGCACCACATAGTGCGCATCGGACAGCCTGTCGGGGCTGTAAGTCGTCGCCACGGCGAGTACGGAAAAGCCGGCCGTGCGCACGCTCTTGACGACCGTTGGCGCGTCTTCGATGACCAGGCAGTCACCGGGCTTGAGCGAAACCCGCGATTTCTCTGAAAGCAGCCGCGCGGCCATGAGATAGCCTTGGGGGTCGGGCTTGCCCACGGTGACATCCTCGGCGGCCACGATGACGCTGAAACAGTCGCGCAGGCTCACCCCTTCGAGCATGCTTTCGATTTCCTCGCGCAGGGCCCCGGAGCAGATGGCCAGCGGATAGCGCCGCCACAGGCCGCGCACGAACTGTTCCACGCCGGGTAAAGCCTGATAGCGCCGCGATTCGATCTGACGGCGCATGGCCTCCTTCTTGTGGGTCATCACGCGCAGAAACGTGCGCGGGTCCAGCGTGCGCTGGCGGGTGTCGTAGACGTGGCGGATGGCCCCCTTGTCATCGAAGCCGATGAGCTGGCCGTAGTATTCGCTTTCGGACAGCTCGATCTTCTCCTCGGCCAAGGCCTGCTGAAAGGCCAGGAAATGCAGCGGCTCGCTGTTGACGATCACGCCGTCGAAATCGAACACCACGGCACGGGGCCAGTCGTTCATGGCCGGCAAGCTAGCCGCCACTTAGGTCGATGGCAAGCCAAGCCGCCATTTTGCTGCCGGCGGGTCTGCTCGGTGCCCCCGGTTGGCTAAACGCAGGCAATCGGACGGATCGCCGGTACAATTCCCCCGGTGCGCTGGTTTATCTCCATCCGCTATTTCCTGGCCCACAAGCGCCAATCGCTGGTGTGCATCGCGGGCGTGACCATCAGTGTCACCATGTTCGTGGCCATGTCGGCGATGATGGCCGGCTTTGCCGACAAGTTCATCATCGAAACGGTGGAATCGTCGGGCCATGTGACGGTACACGATGAGCCCCGTCAGAAGCAGACCCCCATCCTGCAGCGCGCCTATACCGATCCCAACGCCTTGATCGACGTGGTGGGCGTCAAGCCGCGCGATGTCATCGAAAAAATCAAGAACCCCACCGGGCTGCTGGCGCAGGTGCGGCGCCTGCATGGCGTGGTCGCCGCCGCCCCCGAGGTCACCGGCAGCGCCATCGCCAGCTATGGCACCAAGACGGTGAACCTGGCCATCCTCGGCGTGGAGCCCGAGCAGCAGGTGCTGGTCACCACCATCGGGCAGAAGGTGACCGCCGGCAGCTTCTCGCGCTTGCGCACGACCGCCGACGGCATCATCCTCGGCCGCGGCGTGGCCGAAGTCATCGGCGCCCAGCTCGACGACAGCATCACCCTCTCCAGCGAGACCGGCGGGCGCATCACCGCCCGCGTGGTGGGCATCTTTTCCACGGGCGTCACGCCCGTTGATTATTCGCGGGCCTATATGCTGCTGACCGCCGCCCAGGCATTGCTGGACAAGAAGAACATCATCAACCAGATCATCATCCGCACGGATGATTACTCCAAGGCTGAAGCCTACGCGGCCCAGATCGAGTCCATCTGCGGCTATCGCACGGAAAGCTGGCAGGAATCCAATGCCAACTTCCTGAAGATCTTCAAGATCCAAGCCGTCATCACCGACGTCATCACCGGCTCGCTGCTGGTGGTCGCGGCCTTCGGCGTGCTCAATATCCTGATCATGGCCGTGCTGGAGCGCGTCAACGACATCGCCATTCTCAAGAGCTTCGGACTCTCACGGCACGACATCACGATCATCTATGTCTTCCAGGGGCTGGTCATCGGGCTGACCGGCTCGATCCTGGGGCTGGGGCTGGGGAAACTGGCTGTCGAAGCCTTAAGCCGCCTGCCTATCACTGTTGAAGGACTGGTCAAAGCCGAGGGCCTGCTGATGAGCGAACACCTCAGTCACTACATCTGGGCCTTCGGCAGCGCCATGGTGACGGTCCTGCTGGCGGCGGCCTACCCGGCGCGACGGGCGGCCAAGTACGATCCGGTCGAGGTCATTCGCGGCGCCCACTAATGCATCAGCCATGACCGACCACGGCACCACAACCCCGGCCGCAACACCGCCGCTGCTGCGGGCCGCGAATCTGCACCGCCTGCTGGGCAGCGGTGAAGCTCGGGCTCACATCCTGCGCGGCGTTGATCTGACCGTGCATCACAACGAGTACGTGTCCATCGTCGGTCCCAGCGGCTCGGGCAAGAGCACCCTGCTGTATCTGCTGGGCGGCCTGGACCGCCCGTCGCAGCAGAACGGAGACGGCAAAGAATTCTCCCCGCCCAGCCGTGTTTACATCGACGGCCAGGACACCTGGCTACTGGGCGACCAGGAACTGGCGACCCTGCGCAATGCGAAGGTGGGATTCGTGTTTCAGTTTCACTACCTGCTGAAGGAATTCACCGCCCAGGAAAATGTGGCCCTGCCCATGCTGAAGCTGGGCCGGCGCTCGCGCCCCCAGGCCATGGAGCGGGCGGCCCACCTGCTGGGGCAGCTTGGACTGGCCGACAAGCGTCACCGCCGCGCCAACCGGCTCAGCGGCGGCGAGCAGCAGCGCGTCGCCCTGGCGCGGGCCCTGGCCAATGAGCCGGCGGTACTGCTGGCCGACGAGCCCACGGGCAACCTGGACCGGCGCAACGGCGAGATCGTGGCCGATTTGTTTCAGCAGATCGCCTCCGCCGGCCAGACCATCGTCATGGTGACGCACGACACCAATCTGGCAGCGCGAGCCCGACGGATGATCACCATGGAGGATGGACGGGTGATCGGGGACCGAGCAAGTGGATAGACGTGGCGCCGCCTCCATGCGGCAGGCTTTGGCACCGCCACCCCAAGCGGTGCATGGGCGGGTGATCGGGGTATCAGGCCGCCACGCCTTCTTCCATGGCCTGGCTGAGCTTTGCCAGGGCCTCGTTCTCGATCTGTCGCACGCGCTCGCGCGTCAGGCCCACGCGCTGGCCGATTTGCTTGAGGGTCATGGGTTCCTGGCCATCCAGGCCGTAGCGCAGGCAGAGGATGGTCGCCTGGCGCTGGTCGATCTCCGTCAGAAGCTGGCGCATGCGGCTCAGGTCGTCGCGGTCGGCGACGTGCTGGTCGGGGCGCGGCCCGTGGGTGTCGGCGACCAGGTCGTCGATGGTCATTTCGCCGTCGAGGCTGCCGGTTTGGGTGGGGGCGCTGACGGCACGAATGGCCTTGCGGATGATCTTGAGCTTCTTGGGCGAGAGCTTCATGTAGGCCGACAATTCCTCGACGTTGGGCAGGCGTCCCAGTTCCTCCTCCAGGGCCCGCATCGCCTGGCGCATGCGTGAGATCATCTCCACCATGTAGGCCGGTATGTGGATGGGCTGCACGGCGTTGATCAGGGCGCGTTTGATGGCCTGCTTGATCCACCAGGAGGCATAGGTGCTGAAGCGGCAGCCGGCTTCGGGATCGAAGCCCTCGACGGCCTTGAGCAGTCCGATGTTGCCTTCCTCGATCAGGTCGGGCAGGGACAGGCCCCGGCCCATGTAATGCTTGGCCAGCGCGACCACCAGGCGCAGATTGGAGCGGACCATGCGCTCGCGGGCGGCCGGGTCATTCTCGCGGATGATGCGTCGGCCCAGGGTGCGTTCCTCGGCGGCCGACAGCAGGGGACATTCATTGATCTGTCTCAGATAGAGCTGAAGCCCGGATTGGACGGGAGCGGTTGGCATGCGGCATCCTGTTGCGGCCACGGTCCGACGGCCGATAAATTCGCCACGGCGGCCGCTGGCCATGCGATGGCGCATGCGGCCGCCGAAAGGTGTATCGGTGCAACAGGGGGGTCACTTTGGCAGCGGGAGGGAAATTACCGGTGGCGTGAACTGGAACTTAGCCACAGAGCACACAGAGCCCACAGAGCAACGGCTCGGCGGAGCCTCGCCCACCCGCTGGCGCTGTGCGCCAGGTGTCCATGTGTTCCTGGGAAACCGTTCTGCGGCGGGCGGGTTAGTTTTGCCCCTGGACGCTGCCCCCGGTGCCCCATGGCCCCCGAAGGAGGGGCTGCGATGAAAAAAGAAGCAGGGGGACACCGCGACCGCGGGGCAGCAGTGTCCCCCGGCCGGTTACTTCAGATGCTCGAACTTGCCGCCTTTGATGGACTCAAACCGGGTCGGCTCGCTGTGCGGCTCGGTGACGGATTCGGTCTCGATGACCTTCAGGACCTTGCCGCTGGCATCCTTTTCCACCGTGATCGTCTTGTGGTAGTGCACCGGCACGCACCCACCGACGAGCAGGCCGGCTATGGCGGCTCCCACAAATGCTGACAGGGTTCGCTTCATGGTTTCTCCTCTGCTGGCCGCGATGATTCGCGGACGCCTGGACCCGGTGAAATGCGCGCTGGCAGCCGGGCCCGAAGACTGCCGGCACGAGCCGGCCAAGATAACCGTCATGGAGAATTCCGCAAATATGGATGAGCTACGCGCCAGAAAAGCCAGGGCCCCGCCGCGTGGCGGGGCCCTGTGGGTTGCTGATGAAGTATGCTGCCGGGTCACCGCGGCGACGGGCAGCATAGGGGGCCTAAACCTTCAGATCGCCCAGGCCGCGGGTTTCCTCGGCGCCTTCCAGGCCGCCACGCAGGCCGCGGGCCTTGGAGCGTTCCATGCGCTCGCTCTCGCGGGCCTGTTCCTCGATGGCCCACTGGGCGCGCTTCAGCGACAGGCCGATCTTGCGCTCGTCGGAATCCACGCGCAGGATCTTCACGTCGACTTCCTGGCCGATCTTCAAGGCCTCTTCGGGCTTGTCGATCTTCTGATCGGAAATCTCGCTGATGTGGAGCAGGCCTTCCAGGCCGGGCTCCAGTTCCACGAACACGCCGAAGTTGGCGATCTTGGTGACATGGCCCTTGATGACCATGCCCGGGCGATAGTTCATGGGGATGACGTTGACCCAGGGGTCCTCGGTCAGTTGCTTGAGGCCCAGGGCGATGCGCTGCTTTTCCTGATCCACGCTGAGGACCACTGCCCGCACCGACTCGTTCTTCTTGACCAGCTCGGAGGGGTGGCCGATCTTCTTGGTCCAGGACATGTCGGTCACGTGCAGCAGGCCGTCGATGCCTTCCTCGATCTCGACGAAGGCGCCGTAGTTGGCGATGTTGCGAATCTTGCCCTCGACCACGCTGCCGGGGGGATACTTTTCGGCCACGCGTTCCCAGGGGTTTTCCTCGACCTGCTTCATGCCCAGGCTGATTTCCTGCTTGTCCTTGTTGATCTCCAGGACTTTGACCCGGACCTTCTGGTTGGGCGCCACGACCTCGGAGGGGTGATTGATGCGCTTGGTCCAGGACATCTCGGAGATATGCACCAGGCCCTCGACGCCTTCCTCGAGCTTGATGAAAGCGCCGTAGGACATGATGTTGACCACTTCGCCCTCGTGGACCGAGCCCACGGGGCATTTGGCTTCGATGTTTTCCCAGGGGCTGGCTTCCTGCTGCTTCAGGCCCAGGGCGATCTTTTCCTTTTCCTTGTCTATCTGCAGGACCTTGACCTCCAGCTCCTGGTCGATCTTGAGGATGTCCGAGGGGTGGTTGACCCGGCCCCAGGACATGTCGGTGATGTGCAGCAGCCCGTCGATGCCGCCCAGGTCGATGAAGGCACCGAAGTCGGCGATGTTCTTGACGGTGCCCTTGATGCTCTGGCCGATCTGCAGACCGTCGAGGGTGCGGCGCTTCATCTCCTCGCGCTGCTGCTCGATGAGCTTGCGGCGGGAGATGACGATGTTGCGGCGCTCTTCGTCGATCTTGAGAATCACTGCGTCGATGGAGCGGCCGATCCAGTCGGAAATTTCGCCCGGCCGGCGGATGTCCACCTGCGAGGCCGGCAAAAACACGGGCACGCCGATATCGACCAGCAACCCGCCCTTGATCTTCTTAGTGACCTTGCCGCTGACGGGGTCGCCCTCCTTCTTGGTCTTCATGATGGCTTCCCAGTTGATGATGCGATCAGCCTTGCGCTTGCTGATCTTCACCAGGCCGGTGTCGCCTTCGACCTCTTCGAGCAGGACGCGCACCTCGTCGCCGATCTTGACGTTTTCGGGTTCGTCAAACTCGGAGCGTTCCAGCACGCCTTCGGATTTCAGGCCCATTTCCACGACAAAATCGTCGCCGCTCATGCCGCTGACTCGGCCTTTGAGGATGGCTCCGGGCACAAAGTCCTGGACTTCATCGGACTTGACCAGTTGGTTCAGGTCGCTGGCGGCCTCGCCCAGGGCGGTGGCGACGGCGGCGTTGACTTCATCATCCAGGTTGCCCAGCGAATTGATCAGGTTGTAATCGACCATGAGAAAAAGAGGTTCCTTGGCGTGGCCGGGGTTGATTGCCGCCGGCATCCACGCCGTACCGACGGCCCAAAACCACAGTTGACCCCGGCGGACCGTCCGCCAGGCGAATCGGGCATTATAAAGCGCGACCCCCCGGACGCAACAGAGGCTTGGAAGGGATTTCTTGCCGGCCCGTCGGAATCACCGCCGCGGGCGGCGGCGCCACATTCGCAACCCTGATGGAAGGGCGCTCGTCCGCCCATTCAGGCCGCCGAGAGTTCTCGGGCGTGGGTGATCTCGTGGGGCCGGACCGGGCGAACCATCGAGGCCTCGACGGTTTGGACGGCGGCCGTCGTCCCATCCAGCGCGACAAACTCAACCTCGTAGGCCGCCCGGCCGGGATAGACGTGGATGACGGTTCCGACGTCGCCGGGCTCCAGGCGCGCCGAAGCAATCGGCGCCGCCAGAACAACACGATCATGTTCCTTGATTGCTGTCATGGGGACTCACTTTCTTGGGTACGCCGTCACCAATCGCGGCACTACGGCGGAGGCGTCCACGATCCACACCGTCCGAACGACTGGCGTGGTCCCGGCAGGAGCAACCAGCGTACCGTCCACGATGTACTTCTGGCCCCATGCCGATTGTATCACATCAACAACGTCTTGGTGGGCCACCATCTGGCGAATCGCGTTTGCCAGGACCGTCCAGTCCGAAACGGCAAAGCCCCAGCCTTCAAAGAACGTCGCCTTCGTGCCGTTGTCCGGATGCACCGGGTTCAGCAGATAATCGACGATCTTCGACTGCTCGATACGGACGCTTTGGGTATGTGGCAGCTTCATGGCGTGGCCTCCTCGACGATGTGGATTTCGTCGTCAGTCAGGCCGCAAAGCTGATAGACCAATGAGTCCATCTGGCGGTCGGGGGCGTCGATGTCGCGCTGGAGGGTATCGGGACAGCTCGCCATGGTGCTGATATATCGCATCGCGGCTGGGCGGGAGCAAGGGATGGGCCCGTTGGAATCACCGCCGGGGGCGGCGGTGCCATATTCGCAACCCTGATGGAAGGGCGCTCGTCCGCCCATTCAGGCCGACTTCAGGCGGCGTGGGCGCGGCGTCGCTTACGGTCATAGGACAACCTTAGCAGTGCGCTGGCGGGCAGCGTGGCCAGGGCGAAGGTCTGCCCATCCTGGTCAGCGAATTCGACCTCCAGGCGACCGGACTTATACTTTTCAACGACGGTGCCGACTTGCCCTCGTTTCAATCCATGCGAGGGCACATCCCGCAGCAAAGCCACCACATCCAGTTGTTTTAAATCGCGTACCATGTCAACCTCATCTCTTCACATAACACGATGTCAGCCGCGGAACGTCGGAGCCACGCTCGATAATCCAACCACTGCGGACGGTGGCCGTCCCAGCCGGACCCGACATGACAAAGTCTAGCTCGTATTTTACTGCATCGGAAGTAATTTCCTTTTCGCGTACGTCAGACTCCGCGGCTGCGCGGCGCAAGGCGGCTGCCAACAGATCCACGTTTCCGCGATGGATCCCGAGTACCGACAGAAAGACTCGCGCCTTGTTTCGGCCGGTCCGGTGTGTGGAACTAAGGCAATAACCGAGGAGTTTCCTGCGCACATCGATGCGAGCACGGTCCCCATTCGGCAGCTTCATGGCGTGGCCTCCTCGACGATGTGGAGTTCGTCGTCGGCCAGGCCGCAAAGCCGATAGACCGGTGAGTCCATCTGGCGGTCGGGGGCGTCGATGTCGCGCTGGAGGGTATCGGGACAGCTCGCCATGGTGCTGATATATCGCATCGCGGCT